>JAAUXT010123876.1_pt1 | contig 31683 bp, 39 predicted proteins | sample 7278171 | NCBI WGS metagenome assembly JAAUXT01 (sample SAMN14350112, study PRJNA611818) | marine sediment metagenome | isolation source: surface marine sediment (1.8m) | place: French Polynesia: Moorea | collected 2018-08
CCTGGAACAAACCTACAGACCAAACAAGAATAAACTTGAGCAACATCTTCATAGAGAAAGTCTTGTCTACAGAATTTCCCTTCATGATGCCTATAGTGCTTTGCGCTAGACTGGTACACCGGCGCAAATCACTAAAAACGATGACATACTGCTGCTTGAAGGCAATGGAAAGGTGAAATGTGTGGATCTTCCACACATTGGATGAGCCGTTGACTCCTCCTTTGTCGTCAAGTTCTGAGCTGTTACGATTCTGCTTTGCCAATCAGCTCCATGCAGACGAACGCCCACAAGTGCTTTCTTCCAATTTTGAACTTTCGTCCCATCACGATGGCTCTAAACGTTCAGGCTATGGAAGCAAAGATACAACAAAACATGCACGGATAGACTGTCCTGGGTCTAAATGTTGTTTGTTGTGCACCGAGGAACGAGATATCTGGATTGGTGACTGAAATTATGTGGCGTTTGCACCCAAAACACCCAGGGTCTTGGGGCATCATCACTTCCGGAAATGTATTGTACTTGTCGTTGCGTGAGCTGACCGCTGACCCGATCATCGCCTCCAACCGATATCCTCTTTCACCAGCTCCAACACCGGCAAGACAGTGCCACTTTCGTTTCAGTGATTATCGATGAACCTTTCCCGACCCTTTTCTTCATGTTTTTTTCATGTGGAATATCGTGACCATTTTCGTCCCACAAAATCGAAGAATGGTGATTTAATGCCAGATTATTTTCATAATTTCTAGACCTGTTTCCCGAGTCCAGATTGACACAGGTTTCAGCACCGTCCTTCATCCGCTGCGAACTCCGCGGTCCAATGCACGTCACACTATTTCAGTTGTTCTTCCTTTGGTTCCCAAGAAACGCCTTTCTGCGCAATGCTGGTCGGGAATATGTTGGTGTCTGGAACCTGTGACCACCACGATTTGCCCGTTGGAACGAAACTCCAGACTTCAGGCGGCACAGGTAAAGGAAACACCCCTGGAGCCTTCAGAAGGTGGCCTGTATCCACAACATTGTTGCGGAGAAGTGCAAGGAACAACAAACTGAACACCGGGGTCCTTTGTTGGGAACTTCACCTGATAGCTCTCTTTGTGTTGGCTGATGCGTTTCTGGGACGGCGCCGCAGCCTCGGGTGAAGGAGACTAATCTGAGTCGCCATTAACCCGTCCGAGCGAGTTGGCGATGAGGCTGTGATGGAGTGTGCGGGGTGAGAGGGCGAGATCCACTTGGCGAGCTTCTTGATCCGCCACGCTCTCAGACACAGAACGACGTTCACGTGTCCTTTCACAGCTCTTCGAATGAGGTTTCTGTTGTGAATAAAAAAAGCTGATCGTGAGTGAAAATGTAAAAAGAAAAATTCTGATCAATTTGAATCTTGTCATTGTGTCACCCAGACACGCTCGAGTTCCGGCACAGGTGCATGAATGAAGAAAATACCCACCTGTTCGTATTTTCTGGGCGAAAGAAGAGATCTCTCAGGCCAAACAAACCCCAGTCGGTTCCAACATCCCAATCTAAGGTCTGCAGCATAAACCAACGGGAGGGTTTCACAAAATTGACGCAAAGGTTGTTGCGGTGAGTGACGCCGAATTCAAATGCAGTACAGATGCAGAATCTTGCAGGCCTAAGAAAGACTGCAAGGGGATTTCGTTTGTGTCAAGAAAAGTTTCGTTTGCTTCAGCACATTTTTAGATGGGCTTGCAAAGATGCCTGTATCTGAACTCATCCCAGGAGACCTGAAAAGGAACCAGTTCCAACAGCAAAGTTCGTCAAAGACAAGGCTCCGTACAAGACGAAGCATCTTGACTCTGGAGACTTGATCATGCCGTTGTTGTGCAGTTTCAATGACGAGAAGCCCAATATCCTGTGTTTGTGTAGTACGAAAGATCGCCACATTCACGTGCATGATGGCGACAGGCTGTGTGATTTCATGTGCACTCTTGAATGTTCGCTTGAAAGCACCTCATATGAACACTTTTTGTGTCGAGGCGGCCGCGGTGTCTTCCACAACACTCCCTGAGGCATGATGAGATGTTGTCAGGAAGCGAGGCTGACACGCGCCAACATGCACACGCAAACACGCACACACACACTAACACGCACGACAGAATCTTGCTGATCATGATTCTGCCATCAGGGACCACACGGTGACCAAATCCTCAGTTATGATTCCAATATCTGCTTCATGAATGTCAACTTATCAACAGTGACACCGCAATCTGCTGCAGATTGTTCTTTCGAAGTCAGGCACCTCTCCAAATGCCATATTAGCTTCAAGCTGGGCCAGCGACAGAGAAGTGACATTCAAATGGCAATCTGTGCACAAAATGTTTGAGTGGGAGCATTTTCCACGGACAATACACAATGATTAGCAATTTCATGCCTCGGCTTTGGACGTCCAATAAAACAATCACAACTGACATCAAGTGAGCCGGTGCTGCACAAATGTTACCGTGGAACTTGGAGAGGGTTTTGCCAGGAGAAAAACGGAAATCAACGATGAACTGCGTTGTTGCGTTGCCAAGAAGACTACAATGTGGTGACAGGGACCTGTGTGACCTACTTTCTGTGCGCAAATACAAGTTGGTCAGGATCTTTGTCTTTGCTTGTCCCTCAAGAGTTTGGACAGAAGAAATACAGAGTGTCCGTGTATACTCGCACGAGCAAAATCGAACCTGAGACAGGATTGATTCAGAGAAGAAAATATTGACAAGAACATTCATTGTTCGTGTAGAAAACTAGAAAAATTCCCTTCCTGTAATTTCCACAATCTGGGACAATGATCAGCTGAGGAGCCTTTGCAATTTTCTGGAGAAAATTGGGAGACACCATTGCAGCACATGCGAGCCGTATTCCGGACACCGGAGGCAATAAATAACCATTGGATGTCCATGACAACAGTGTCCACCGCGACAGATGGGCAGCAGAATGTCTTGTGCAGGACAAAGGGGGCGTTGTGGATAAATTTCCAAACCAACTCTCATCTGTTGCCTTTGCCACATCCAAGCAAAATGACCTTGTACGGTGCGTCTTTAGGTCCAGACACTCAAACATTCGTGCCCTCTGTCACCATTTTTGGTCCAAACAATGAATCTGTTCACCACAAGAGCAACACTTCCGTGATTCATGTTTTTCTCGTTCAAAGCTCACCGCAAGGTCAAACTGGGTGACAGTGACTTTTGCACGGCGAATTCAGCAGGGTCGGCAGAGACACCTCAGGGGGAAAAACCAAAACACCCATCAACAGAAACTTAATGTGACAATTGGTGCCCTGACGCAACTGGGTGGATCTTGGACCTGAACGGACGACTGCGGTGCTCCGGGATGGAGTTGCAGGGCCGAAGGTTAATGGGGGAACTGCACATTATTAATGGATAGAGTCATCCACGACACCTCCAGAAGACGGTACCACAGGGCCAATCACCACAGTTAATGTCCTGTGAGCAAAGCTCTTAAGTCCCTCCGACGCACTCTGAAAATTCTCCTCCTGGTCTTGATTGTCGCTCACAAACTCTTTCTCTGCAATCGCGCCCAAGTACAAGTCTGTTGAAATTTTACATGTTCTATCCTTTCAAATATCAAGGTGAACGCAACTCAAAAAGGGCAGATTTTGTCTGCACATTCCCAAAATAACTTAGCCGAAGGCTTTTCTATTCTACAACGCATCACGGGAAAGACCGGAGTGAGTTGACATCTTCCCTGCAGGCAGGGTTTTTAGGGAGTGACAGGTTGGCGGGCTGTCTCCCTGGAAGCTCCAGGGCTGTGTTTACGGACCTGAACAGTGATGCAGGCATTAGGCGGAGGCCGGAGAGATCCTTGTCAACTTCATTCGCTGTCAGCTGAAGTTCAGTGCTAGGAGGATCACTGAAATTTGTTCCGCAGACTTTCAAACAGTGTCTGAATGAACAGAGTCTGAATGAAATGTAAGTTCATGCGACAGGTTTGAATGCCTCGTGACAATGACATCACGGTTGACTTTACTTGGCCAAATGGATGAGGCAAGCTCCCCACCTTGTAGCCGAAAATGGTAAATCGATCGCAGCTTTCAGGGTCACGCTTTTTCTTTATTTTCTAATTTCAGATTCCACAGAGGGTCTTCCACCCACGCAGGAAATTTCACGCACAATGGACGGTTTGTCCTGCCTGCTGCTGTCCAGCAGGATGCCTGCAGTCGGAGTTGCAGTACGACTCAGCAGAAGCGTCTGCAGCAGCAGCGCCGTCGCGCTCATGTTCGCCTTCCTCGTCCTCCTCCCTTCAGGTAATTTCCTTCACGGACTCAACAAGCGCATGGTCTTTCAAAAAAGCATTTCGTGCCACCAGTTTTCAAACGAATGACCCACAGGACAAGAAAATCAAGTTTGAACGTTCTGTTGAGTGTTCGTTTGTGTTTGTATGTGTGTGTGTGAGACAGAGAGAGATGGAGAGAGATCGAGAGACTGAACATTGTGTGTGTGTGTGTGTGTGTGTGTGTGTGTATGTTTTCGTCAGACAATGGGAACAACCAGGACTCACCAGTCAAATCCCTGGCCAAATCGAACTCTTCCGGATTCAGCCGACAACAGAAGTAAATTTGTGAATATTCAGATTGAAAACATCACTCCAGTCGCAATGAAGAAACCACAGACACACATGCTCATGTTATGGCTCTACCGGACCCCAGGCAGGACCAGACATAAGGTTTCGAGCCTCAGTTTGGACCCGGTGAAGATGTCAGCTTTACTTTCTGTTTGGTGCAAGCACGCAGGGGCATTGACGTTGTTCACACATGGGCGTCGGGAAGCAGAGAAAAAGCCAGGAGGAAACCAAAGGAACACCGAAATGACCTCTTCACGTCCGCTCAAATCTCCAGATTGCATTCATTGCACCTCAATCAGCTGTGTTGACATTGGCAAATCAGATCAAAGAGGCAAACATGGTTCCACCAAAGGACTTATCAGGAAGGTATCTCCGACAGAATAGTAACTGCTCAGAATCAGGTGCAGCACACACACCAGCTCACGTTCATCTACCTCTCAAGTCAAGAGATGGGGAAAAGTCCTTCTTTCGGCGCAAAACCGATCAGTGAGGACAAACCAAGAACTCAGGCAGATGTCCAGGACCCGGACCCGATGCACAGAGCACTTTAGTGGTTGATTTTTGACGCGTTATAAAATGTTGGCGCCATCTTCAAATAGGCTGAGAACCTGAAGATCCTGCAGCGCCACAGGTTGTCCATTTCCTCTGTTGGGGTCGCACATTCAGTCTGCAGGAGCCACGGACCTCAGACGTGACTTCATCACTGGAAAGCCAGAAATTATCAGAGCCAAATCTGTCTGCGTGTGTTCTGAGAGCCTTTGTTTCTCGCGAGGGTGCTCAGGCAGCAAGACCACCCAACTACGAGTACTCTGCAAAGACGTGAAAAACAAAAGACGATGGGGAGAACAACTTTTGTCTGACCAAAGAGACAACTGTTGAAACATTCGAACAAATGTCGTTCGAGCGCTGCAGCTTCCATGTCTCGTGATGCGCATGTGATGTGACCAGAAAGGCTCCTGTTTGGTGTGCGCTTGGAAAGGAGTTCCAACAGACGTTTGACTGCACCTGATGGACAGACCATCGAGACAAATGATCATCCTGTCTCAAGCTGCATCCGCACCATTGAAGTCTCTTTGCTCGTTTGACCTTCACTGCACAGATGCGTTTTTCTGAAAAAGCGGTGGGACGGGCGGTTCGGGTCTGATCAGTGGGTGGAGCCCCGTCAGGCCGTCTGCAACTGTACTCGTATTCACTACACATGCACACGCTCCGAACACAACACTCTTGCGTGAAGTGTCTTTTCTTCGCATTTTCAGGCGTTCTGATTCCAAGCGTCCTGCCACTCTTCGCAACCATGTTGTGCTCGAAACGCAACATTTCGTGCAGGTTCCTATTGTTGTCAAGGAGTGACATCAGAGGAGAGTTCAGAAGACCCTGTTCAGAATCCACGCAGCTGGTTCCAAGACACATGCCAACTGATTACAGTTTGCTGTTGGCTTGTTGTGCGGCAAACGTGTTGGTGAAACTCTGGACCAAGTATCCGCGCAGCCACAGCCCGCTCTGGCCCGTGAAAGGAGAGGATTTCACGTTGCGATGGAATGCGACTGAATCTGAGATCAAAAGATGTCGGGTTTCTGGAATGTTTTCTCGCGGATTCTCAGGTGGCGCACACATGCGCGACCGGCAGGTGTTGATCAGAGCCCCGAGGCTTTTAGTCGGTTGCACTCCGTCTGCAGCTCACCCGACAACACTGAGCTCAGTGTTTCCACAATACAAAACACGAACATTGTTGAAAGTATGTGAAGAAATATATATGATTCCCTTGATTTTGACATTCATTCTCTCATTCTCATTCTTCATTCTGGAATGACACAGTTCCAGAAACTGACTTTGTCTTTCTTCAAGATACTTTTGCCGGAATTCCATTCCTTCTGTTGGTAGCTCATTGGCTCAATGATTCCGTTTTTCTTTTCATCTCCAGGGTACTGTATCATGTGTTCGGTGTGCACGTCCTCTGACACCGACTGGTCGTGCCTGCACACGCCGCCGGCCCCGCAAAACTGCACACACTGCGCGATGAACGAGACGGGGCCCCTCGCCCCCGGGCAGGACCCCTGCCTCGCCTACGTCGAGTACCCCTACTGCATGACCGTCAGGAAACTGGACGAAAATGGTGAGCCCTTGAAAGCGGCAGCATTGAATCTCATTGTGCTATTTTGTTCGATACCTTCTGCAAATTTGTTCGATACATTCTGGATCAAAAATTCAAAAGGACTCGATCGAAATTCAATTGTTTTTTGAAGATGTCTCTTTGTTGGTGGTTGCTCTCCATCCCACGTGAACACCTCTCACTGTCTCCAGGTTTATGTTTTGTCTTTCTCCCATTCCAGGAACGTTCGTGTCCGCCGTGTAATTTTTGTCAAGAATCGTTTGTTTTGATCGTTCCCCCCCCCCAGCTTTTGCAGTGTGCAGGGTTCCCGTCGCCCTGATCTGTGCACAGTGCTTTTCATGTGTCTCAATCTGCATGTCTCCAACTCCATCGCATGACGCTGGGTCGTTTCTCACACAGAGACGCTGCTGTCCATCTCCCGGAGCTGCAGCCCGATCCTGCCCAAGGACACGTGCAGCCCCGGCTCCGACACGCAGCTCCACATGGACATCATCCTCTGCACCAGCTTCTGCGACCACGACAACTGCAACCCCGCCCCGTCCGTCCACCACTCTGCATCCCAGCTGCACCAAACGTTCTTCGTCGCCTTCATCTTCAGCGCACACTTCTTCGTGGCAAAAACACATCATTGGGACTTCGTTCCAGTGTATTTCTGGTGACCCCATCCCCATTTCTGGTCTTCGAGCGTGAATGTCTGCATAAATTCATTCGCCCATCCGTCACGACACGAAAATGACCAAGATTCTTCGACACGAATCACCGTTCATCGAGTGAGGCCCCAATTTATTCCCCGTTGAACCCACTTAAACTTCACCATGCAGAATGCCGCCAAGTTCCCATTTTTCCTCCGAGTTGCTAACTCTTTCATCTGCATTTTGTATGTGTGCGTGAAATGTTTTCTGTTTTGTTTTGGACCAACAGTTCTTGAAATCAAGAATGAACAAGAGTCAGTCTCACTCATTCCTCATCAAACGGTTTCGGATGAAGAGCTTGTGGTCAGACATTTATTTGTGCTTTTTGATCGCGATTTGCAACTGAACTGCATGAATGAGCATGTTTTCCTCTAGAAGAGGAAGCGCGTAGTTTTGTTCCAAGTCCCCCCACCCCACCTGAAAGAACAACCTCAACGTTCATGTTGGTGAAGACTCGTGCGTGCATCATTCCGGTCTTGCTTTTGTCTTCGCCCAGTTAAAGGGTTTGCGTCTGGCCAGGGTCCGGTTTCCACAGAACGTGACAGTCACAAGTTTTGGTGGTCATGGTCAGGCTTATCCCCATGTTGACCCTTCAGCTGCAGCAGAATGCGACTGTCAGCAAGGACTGTAACCGGGAACAAATCAAAGGTGCTTGTACTGCAAAAACGCAAACTTCTTCAAACGCTCACACAAACCGAAACGCACACAACAGCTTGCTTGCAAGACGGTTATTTCACTTGCTTGTTTTTCATTTCAGTGCATTTCGAATCAAGGGTCATAACATACAGGTTTGACCATTGAGAGGTCCCGATTCTTCCCTTTTGCTGCGCAAAGCAAGCTCTTGAGGGCAACACCACAGGAAGTTTTGTGCTCTGCAGGAGGCACTTCGAAACGTGAATTTGTCCGTGTGTAACCCAAGGAACATCGTTGGATTCCGACACAAGCACACATTGCAACTTGTAGAAATTTGTTCAGCTTTTGTGAGCCCTGAAAAGAGCCAACCTTTCGTCGCGTGCACGAGACCAGAATCTGTGGCTTCACTGACCCATGCATGCGCTCTCGTCAGCCACCCAAAATTCCAGATACATCTTCTCCTGCGACAGCTTCAAAGAAAACAAACAGGAATAGCATCGACTCACACAAACTTCAAGCACAAATGTCAGCTTTGAACTTCCTGATGATTGGAATAAACCGTTTTGTCTGTAGTCCTTTTGTCTTGCTCTCACATATTTAAGGTGAATCTCCCAAGGTTTTGCTCTGCTTCCATGACAATTGAAAGACCCTTCGGCACCACGAAGCCTCAGAAACCACAAAGACACCAAAATCATGCACCGCACTCCAAATTTTTTATGAAAATCAACTGTTAAGGAGAACGATTTTGGCATCTGAAAATGAACATCTCGCAGCGGTAGTTGACACAAACTTTAGCCCGAGACACACTGACCAATTGCACGATCACTTGCAGCCTGCCTCACAGTTCGAAATACATGTTCATGGTTTCAGTGATGCCAGGTGTGCTGGGTTTTTGTTGGTTTCCCTCCCCGTACGTATACCTGTTGACAAGGTGTATTTTGCCAGGTACATGTGCGACTGCCCACAAAAACAGCTGCTGGCCATGATGTCAGAGCAGGGAACCACAGCGACTCTGTTTCTTTTGAATCTGAACAGGACAACTGGTGATTCATGTTGAAAGAAACATCCGCTCTAAAAGAGACACTTTGACAGTTTGAGTTGGATTCCTTTGTTCCCAAGAGAGTCTGTCAAGCACAAGGTGTTCAGAGTGGGCCAAGCTGCACAACCTGCTGGACGCTGAAGCTGGGGGAAGAGCCTTATCCAGGAGGAAAAGATTATTTCAACCTTCCATTTGAACTGTATAACAGTGAAAACCTGTGCATCCTCATCTGTGGTAATCAGAACCTGAACTTTTGGTGAAACGAATTGCCACCGATGAATGTGACCACTCACTGAGGGATACCAGATCAAAGAGATTGGTTGCAAAGAAAAATTGCACGTGAAGCTGTGTTTGCGGCTCGACGTCCTTGGATTGAAGTCAGTCTCAAAACAAGGTCTTTCTCGCAGGCGCTGTCACCGCCCCCCCCCCACACTTCAATGGAAACGTGAACATTTTATATACACCTGCCACCATTTTTGGAAGAGTCATGGGGCTGAAACCCTGGGCAATCTGGATCCACCCAACTTAATCAAGGTCAAAGGTCAGGGGTCAGGGCTCCAGGGTCGAAATAGTTTTTCCAGTCCTTCGCTGGTTTGTTGCAGGTCCAAGCGACTTGGGCACCAAGAGGGAAAACCACACCTCTGTTGGTCCTAAACTCTGGGAGGGTGCTCGTGAGTGCATGTATTTGCGATGGGTGTCTCTTCAATGACACAAGAGTATGAACACAGATTGGCTAACCAGGGTGTGCCCATGTATACATCTGAGACAGCAAAGCGAACAAAATGCATGCCCAGAACCTGAAATGAAACAACAGGGGCTAATGTTCAAGTTCCCAATGTTGCACGATACTTTGCAGTGATGTTCGAACTGTTTGAGATTCTTGCCGCGAAGCTGGAGCTTCCCTGTCGAGATTCTTTCGTTCAGAACCTTTCGGTGTCTTGTCCACTCTCTCTCTCTCTCTCTCTTTGTCTCTCTGTCTCTCTGTCTCTGTCTCTCTGTCTCTCTGTGTCTCTCTCTCCTCTCTCTCTCTCTCTCTCTCTCTCTCTCACACACACACACAATGCAGCCTGCATGTTTTCAATGGCAGACTCGTGAATGGGTGTGCCTGTGTCGGTTGTGCTCTTGAAAACAAAGTGCATGTGTGGAAACTTCTGGTCTTCTCCGTGACCAAAAATTTATGACAATCTAAGTAAGTCCACGAGATTCCGGTATCAACCCGGGCACCGTGACAGCTGTGAAATCGTCTCTGTCAGAAACCCACTCAGCTGTCACCGTACTAATTACCTCCCAATTAAGATGGGACAATCAGCTGCCAGATGCGACGACTCATTTCGCCCTCGGTTTTCGAATTGCGGGAAGCAACAATGGAGTTTGGTGATTCAGAGCAACAATACAACAACCGGCTGACAGTACAGGTGGGTTCCGCTGATGAATCCACCAGGAGGAACTTTCCTGATTTCTTGAATCTGAACAATTCATGAATTCTGCATCCGGTTTTGTGCTGCTGCATGGGTGCTGGTGCCAACTTTTGTTGTGTGAAGAAAAACGAAACCAGTGAACTATCCCCTTGGTCGGACACTGGTCACCGGGAACGCAATGACATGTTCTCACCCAGGTTCAAGCGAACTGCAGTAATCGACCCACCCGCACAGTGCCGTCCCAGATAGTGGACTTCTCGTGAGATTGCGAGTCCATCCAAGCGCTTGAATTGTGGTATGATGCCTGGAGTCGACAACACTTGTCTACATTCATGACAGGCTTTGTTTCCTCCCGCAATCAAACAACAATTCATGAAGCAATCTCAACAATGGATGGAATTGGGGCCTTGCATGCCACCACTCTGCAGTCATCATCTGCAGATTCCCACAACATCCCCAACCACAGCAGAAAGGTTTCAGCCACAGCGTCTCTTTTCTACTGTCAGAGCCGAGTTTTTGTTTCCGCGCACAACCCCTGCATGCACCCATAATATTTCCGTCACGGAATCGCGAAGCCCGAAGCAGGGGTCATGAATCCTGCGTAACACAACGATGCTCATGTTGTTCTCTGAAACAGGTGACAATGAGAGGCTGTGGTGTTCTTTTGAGGGAAGTACATCAAACTGGACTTGAAACTTTCGACAAAACACGTACTTGCCATGCAAGTTTGGCGTGTTGTGGCAAACCCTCCAGAGTTTGATCAGACAACTGCTTCCTCCATGGCAACATGACGCGATCACCGAAGTCAGACGTCTGTCAGAAAAGTTTGAAAAAAGTTCGTTTTTTCATCGGTACTGAGCATGCGACTTCGTTCTCGTGATTCAGTAAAGTCGCGGCAGGAGCCGTTGTTCTTTCATATCTGCCAAAGGTTCCGATGCACAGATTCTGTTGAAGCCGTGGACGAAGCGGTGTCGTTCATTTGTGGGAATCTTCATGTCCAAAAGCTCGAGTCATTGTAATTGGCTGTCACTCGGAAGTGCAAAATTCTCACCAACGAAGGGTACAATTGGAACGAAAAGTGTCCATTCGCGACATCGTTGTCGGTGTTGAGGAAATTGTCTTCCTGCCAAGTGAAGCACGTACACGTACGAACACAGACAAAAACGAAACACAAAGAAATCTCACAGGCCGCCTCTCCATTGAATGATTCCTCGAAGCAAAATTTACTCGGCTCAAAAATCATATGTTGCCAAAGTCACTGCACTGCGTCTGTCAGTCGCAGAGACAAAACAACAATTCGAATGAGCAGCTGGAGGAACAATAAAGCTCACTGGTTGATCAGACTCGTTGAACTCCGTCAAAGAATTTCAGAGCTTTCCCGTGCAAAAGCTCAACCAACTGTGGATTGGCTGGTTCTTTGCTTCGTTCAGTTCAGTTCAGTTGCTCACGTGTGTTCACACACAGAGAAACAACGTCAAATTGTTGTCGACCGACGTTCAACTGCAGCAGAGGCAGCTTCACTGGGTGACGCGCTCCTCAGTCAGCCATCCAGGGCTTCCAGGGCAGACTCAATCCACTCGGGAGATGCCTCCACGCGCCAAAAGGTCTTCTGATGTCTGCCTGGTGCGCTTTTATTCCACTGGTGAAAGTGGACTGCTGCTTCGTTGCCTGGCTTCGCGACTTTCAACTGTCAGTGTCGGTGGGCAAAGCTCATTCATGATCCACTTGAAGTGTTCAGGCAGAGGGGATTGTTTTCACTTCGGGAAACTTATGGAACTGGGATGCTCTGTTGAAAAGTGTGCACAATTTCAATGATTGATCACATTTCAACCATACAAAGGAAGGGAATACTTTTGGTGCTTTGTTCTCAAGACAAAACTTACGCCGCTTCTCACCCTTGGGCTCCGCTTCGCCTCGGTGAAGATTCAATGCTGTTCGTTGGTGACGCCGTGGCGCGTGGGACAACGTTCTCCCACTGAAACAACAATGCTCCCTGCACATTCAGTCGACTACATTTTATTCGCATCAATGTGGACCCTGCAGAAATTCGGAAATTGAATGAGGCTGGAAGAGTAAATGAGATCGAGGCAGCTGGCAATGCTCTGCGTGGCAGGGGATGTGCAAAGCTGGACACAACGTTCGGTTCTCGCAGCAAACAGAATCCAAGTCAATGTTTCAATGACCTGTTGCATGGAAGTGTGTTCCACAAAAAAGAACACACTCCAAAGACAAGCTTTCTTTCGTCCTTCTTGTTCCCTTGGGCGATTGTTCTGCTCCTAATAGGTCCCTGTGTACTTCGTTATGACCAGCTTCCTGCTCCTAACAAGCTGACAGCTTGTGTTTGGAGCAAAAAGGGTCAGACCAACATGCAAAAAATCCAATTTTGGATCACTTGCTCCTTGACGAACATCTCTGCAAGCACACGAGTACTCTTGAGCCCCGAAAAGGTACATTTCACATGAATCCACAAACCATGTTCGTGTGACTGTCCCGAGCGCAGACTCAGCCCCCGTCCTGCACCTTTCGCTTCAGGTCCCGTCCTCACCAAAAACAGGTGTCGAAACACAGGCACGGAGCCCGGTGAAACGATTTCTGGACATAGATATGGTTGTTGCCCTTTGGGCGGTTTCTGGAACGCGAGATGCTTGCGAACTTCTGAACATCACGCACTTCTCAAAACTCACGCTGACGTTGCGCACAATCCTTGAACGTGATTGTCAAGACAAAATTGGTTTGTTGTCCCAGCCCATATTAAGTAAATCTTACTGCACTTCAAACAGGTGACCCTGCCAACCCGCCCGTGATTTGAACACGCACCCAAACCTGTGACTCAACTGAAACAATGCAACTCATAGCACAAGGCATTGATCGAAATCGAGACACCTGTTTTTGAACTGACTGCTCAGCCTTTTTCCTGTGTCAATTTCCTGTCACTGACACACAAACTTCAGTTCGCACAAAGTCGAACAGACGTAACAAGTAGTTTGTGACTCACGTTCAATATTTTCAGGTCAGTAGACTACTACTTGAAGCAGACAAAAACTTGACAAAACCATCAAAATCAGGCCAGAGGTCATTTCCCTAAACAGAAGTGCATTGGGAAGAACAGACGCCGATGAACATGGATCTGATACGGACGGACTTCACCTCTCCGAGGCGAATTGTTTCGTGGAACTTGCTTGCGCTGGACAAACCCGCCGCCGAGTCTCGCATAAGCGACGAGGACATCAGATGGACCATCATCTACACACTAGGTGGTCCGCACAGGGAAGTTCTTCTGGACCCGCAGCGTTGTCGTTGCAACCCAAACGTCTGCAATGTCGAACAGGACGCGTTGCAAGAAGTTTGCGTTGCAAAGACGGGGATGCGGGTCAGAAGCCCCCACGTGAGTCTCCGACGTGTGTTGCGCAGTTGTCGTGGGCGGCTTCTACTGCTTGATGACGCTCTGGGAACACGTCCGGCTGCGCTGGTTCGTGTCCGTCACGGTGGTGATCGTCGGAGCCGGACCCGTAGGACTCATGGCAGGTACGAGAAGTGCGGCAGGTCAAAACCGTGAAGCGCGGGTGGGGATTTTGTGCGTAATGTTCAATTTCAATGCAATGCTTTCTCTCAGTCCGCAGATGTGGACTCATAGTGCTCGATGGGCCTGCTTTGGCCAAAGGTCCCCATTCTGGTGAACCCGTTCCGCATCATTTCTGACGGGACCAAGACCTTGAGACTTGTGGAACGCTGAACGGTGGTGGGGAGTGTTTGGTCATTTAAAAACTGTTTGATGTGATGGATGTGGTAATTGCGCATGCGCCAGTCAGTTGTCGATTCGGTGCCATTGAGTTCGGACGTGCTTTTCTACATTTGGCGCAGTGGACAGCTCAGTGCACCGACAATTGCATCTCTGCTTGAATTAAAGCAGGGAAACTCAGGGAGTTGGGAGTTGTTTCTTTCATTGTTTCTTTCATTGTGTCTTTGCTTGAATTTGGGAGGGGAAAAGAGAACTTGTCATGACAAGTTGATCATGCTGAATGTTTTCTTGCTTGTGGAGCCTCCAGTTGCCTTCAGATATTGTTTAAAACCTGTTTAAAAATTCGTTGGTACTGTATTTAGTGTTTTTGTGCAATAATTTTGGGTTTGCAAGTTGACTGAAAGTTGGACTTAGGTCTGGACATGTTGGACATGCTGTAGGTGATTTTCATACGTCGTTTTGGCCGTTTTCGCGTGTTTTGCTTTACTGTAGAGCTTAGTTCTCTGCAGATTTGGCTTGCATTTTTCGTGTAGTATCAAAAAACTTTTTTCGGATTGTAAATCGGTCAAGTTTGAGCGATTTGAGAGCGATTTTTGGTTTTTTGGGGTATTGGTAGTAGTTTTCAAGATTGCATTCCAAAAATCCATGTCCAGGGGTTTTTTGACATTGCCGTTGCTGTGAGCACATCTGTTTCAGTGTCAAACGATTTTTTCTTGCTGTAACTTGCAATTCTTTCATTTGCTGTGGGCATAAGTCATCCTATGAGTGTTTCACTCATGTCTTTTGTCCGCAACTTTTCTTGTGCAACTTTCTTCTGCAAGTGTGTCACTTGCAGATTCTGTTGTGAGTGATTCACACTTACAACATCGCCTTGCACAATTCTGCTGTGAGTTACAACTTGTAAGATCTCTTGTGGGTGATTCACACCTATGAGAGCCTTCTGAAAAATTTCTGCAAGTTGCTGAACTTGTGGAAGTTGCTGTGAGTGTTTCACTTACAGTGTTGTTCAGCCACAATTTTTTTTTTTTTTTTGTAATTTTTCCAGTGAGTTGTCCAACTTGTTGATTCTACTGTGAGTGTTTCACTTACAGTTCTGTTCCATAAACTTTTTCCAGTATTTTAGTTGTGAGTGTTTGCACTTACAACTTGCAAAATTTGGCGGGTTGCAAAACTTGCCAAGTTTGCTGTGTTTCACCTGCTGTCTTTTTCTAATATTTTTGCTGATTTTTTGGAAAAAGTTCTCATTGAAAGAGGAGAGAGGGTGGGGTGTCCTTACCTTCTACACCTTGCCCAAGTGCTTTCACTGAGAGGGTGTTTCACCTTCCAGGTTGCTTTCATTTCATCATTCCACCACTGCACCACTGGGATTGAGTAATTCGTGAGGGTGAGTACACCTTCCAAATTGTCTCTGTTCTCAAGTTTCCTTTGTGAATTTGAGCAGGGGTTCTCTGCAGACCAAAAGTTCACATTTCACTTGGTAATTTCTTGCTGGTGATTTGAGTGAGGGTCTGCCTTGCTCTGTGCAATCATCAGTATATATCGGTATCACTAGTGACTAAAGCGAGGATCTGCCTTGCTTAAACAGTCTGTCATTTTTTGTATTTCCATCAACTGTTGAGGTGTTGTGTGTGAGTGTTTCACTCATTGCACTGCTCTATCCTCATTTAATTCAGTGCTTGTAGGTTTTCTGTTGGTCTTCACTCACAGTGTATTTCTGTTAGTCTCTGTGAGATAATTTCATTTTGATGTTTTTGGGGATTGTTTCAAGAATCTCTTTGTAAGTGAGCCAGTGTTCTCTCAACTGGGTTTCTTTTGGGTTCTTCTCTTCAAGTCTTTGTGACAGAGGGGGAGAAGAAGTGAGTCTGGTATTTTTTATAGGAAAGTATTTTTCTGGTTGTTTGATCATTGGTCTTGGATTTGACATTTATTTTGGATTGACTTTGGACTTTGATCTTGCTTGCTGGTGAGTTACATCATGGGTTCCTGTTCCAAATGTGACTCAGAGGTCATCCATCTCCACAAACAGGTGGACTTGCTTCAATGCCATCTGGAAGGGTATTCGCTGTAATACCATACCTCGCAGCAAAACCTCTACTCATACCAGTATGAGAATGAGGAGCTTAGGTACAGAGTTTCAAGTCTTGAGTATGCATTCTCAGAGCTACATAAAGAAAAAGAAGGTCTTTGCATAGTTCTTTGTGAAAGAGACCAAGCTCTGCAGCAAGCTCAGACACAAACTCAGTATTTGGAGAATACTATCAGGAAGTACAAAGAGACTGAACACCATCACTTGTCTCAAATTGCACAACTTCAAGAGAAACTTGAGCAAGTATCTTCTCAGAAATCAGAATCCCAGATATCTGAGAAACAACTAATAGAAGCTGTCAAAAGGTTGGTACCTCTCATTGATGATCATGTGGCTTGGGTATCACAAACAAAGGAAGAAGTGAAGTACTTGAGGAAGGAACTTTTACAAGTTACTGAAGAAAGAGACAAAGAGTTGGTGGAGCAAGAAAGCCTTGCAGCTAAGGTTGAAAATCTTAGCAGGCAGTTGAAAGAACAAGAAGCTGAAAATCAGAAGCTTAGGGAAAATCAGTTGGGTACAAAGTCAGTTTCAGTTTGCCAAGAGGTTGATGTTTCCAAGTTTCTGGAGTCAGGAGAGATCATGTCCAAAGAAGCTCAGTCTTTGTTCCAGGAAAATCAGTCTTTGTCTCAGGAACTGATCAGGGAACATGATTTTAGCAAGATTCTGAGGAGTGAATGCAGAAAACAACAAGAAGAAATTGAAATCCTGAAAGACCATTGCCATGAGGGAACAGCGAGAAAAAGAGAGAGCAAAGAAAGCAAAGCTAGCCAACCATGAGTTACTTTGCAGGATGGAGTCTGAACTCATAGAAGAACGAGCAAGGTGTGAAGAGCAAAAACAGATAGTAAGGGTTTATGAAGTTGAAATACAGCGTTTAGAAAAGGTGAATCTACAACCATACCAGCAAGTGTACCAGTTGCAGGAAGAGCTCCATAGGAAGAATGAACTAATTGCAGAAAAGGAGGATATCATTCAGCATCTTCAGAAACACTTGCATGCGAGACCTTGGACATAAGATCTCAGTGTAGTGAGTTTTATCAGCTTTTATTTGCATGTATTGTATGTTGTGAGTTTCCTTATAGCCAGTTACCTGGTCAGGAAAAGTTTCTCATAGCATACATAAACAGGGAATAAAGTCTTATCTTGCCAAGATGAGTGGGGGTATGCCCTACACATCTTTCCTGTTTGTCAGAATAAACTTGGTATTGCAGGGATCTACCCTGCTTGCACCAACATTTCAGTGATGTTCAGGTGTTATGGGGGTTCACCCTATGAACACCAGTTACACACTCACCATATTCAGGAAATGTGGGGGTTGCCCTACAAAAAACTTTTGGTGAATTAGTATGTAAGAATAAGATCAATGTGTTTCTGAACCAGACCTGATTTCAAAAGTGCTGCCCATGAATAATTTTTATCTGTCTCTGACAATTGTGTAGCGGGGTTTGCCCTTCTGCACTGTGAGTTTTAGTTGTTCAACTTTGTAGGGTTACCCTATGAAACTCAAGATGGTTACCAGCACAAGAATAAACTTGTATTTACCTCCCACCTCTCTTTCATGTGGAGGGGGTATCCCCTTCTGCACTTTAGAGTTCCATTGTCCAACATTGTGGGGGTCTGCCCTACTTTGGTGGAATAAATTTTGAAACAACTCATTTTTTGAGGTTGTGAGGTTTTTCCATGTCTAATTTCTTCTGTTGAAGGGGGTCCCAGAAAATGTCTTCTTTCTCACTTGTCATACCTATTATGAGTACTGTCTTGTAATCACCAGGGTTATGGTCCAGATTGTTGGTATGGACTTTGTTGGTATTCTCAGTTCTGAGGATTTTTATTGGAAAACTAGTTGTGAGGTTTAGTTTCCAGTGCTCTCTAATTCTATTGTTTAGGCTCTATAGGTATGATTCACAGAAACTAAATCAGTTTGTAAATACATGAACTATTATACTCATGCTAGTTGTTAGATTTACAAAGTTCTATTGGTGGCAGGTGTCAAATCTGTTTAATTCCCACCCACCCACCCCCTAATTTTGTTTTTCTGTTACTAGTATCTCTACCTGATGGGCTTACTCTTGGTTCTTGGAAATTTTGATACCCTCTGGTCTGTGTTATGAAGATTTTATGCCTGGGTCTTTCAAGAAAAGGGGGAAGAGTGTGGTAATTGCGCATGCGCCAGTCAGTTGTCGATTCGGTGCCATTGAGTTCGGACGTGCTTTTCTACAATGGAGAGAACCAGAGTCCATGTTGTTGTGATGCGTGTTGAGATGTTGAGATTCATAACATTTGTACACAGGAGGGACATTATTAACGTGCAATGGCAAGTGGGCTTTTCTTCCGTACTTGTGCTTGTAAAACGGTGTGTTCTGCAGTGTTGCTGCCCACGCGGGTTCGCTTCGTGAAGCGGATCGTTCTCTACGAGAAGCGCTCACACCACTTCGTCATTGAACGCCCTAGCCAACTGAGCTTCGACCCAGAACACATCCAGGTATTCCACCACGCTCTTCAACCTTCCATTGCCAAGGAACACAGGTGCACCTTGGACAGATTCGGAGGAAGGAATCGTTGATCGAAAGAGATTCAGTTCGGGTTTTTGAGCGTTCGCATGACGAAGTCAGAAAGTCTGGTCAAGAGTCAAAACTTTATAAAGTTGCTCTGCAAACTTGACCTGAATGGTTTGTGCGCAATGATGCAGTTGGATTGTGCAGCTCAGTTGGTAAGCGTTTTCCTGCAACGGATTTGTTGTGCTCGTACGGATCCAGAGATGAGAAAGTTCATTTTGTAATTTTTTCAGTTATCCAGCCTCTTTGTTGTACTGTAGCACGATTTGTGCTCTCACTGCCCCTCTATTGGGCACTCCTGTGTTTTTTCCAGTTTCTGCAGGCCCTGGGCGTGGAGCTGGACGGCGCGGGTGGCGTGATGCAGAACGGACAGCTGTTCGTGAGTGTGGGCGACCTGCTCGTGTCGCTGCTCGAACAGATCCTCGAACTTCCGCTTTCTGTGACCCTGCATTTCCGCCACAAGGTCAGTCCAGACTTCCTCAAGAAGATTCCTTGCCTTGAAATACCGGTAATTATTTTCGAAATGTTGCACCAGTGCTGCACCAAGTAGACATATCTAAGTCAGCACCAAACCGCGGAATCGAGGGAGATGACAGGAGTATATTGCTTCTTCAGCAGACAGCACAGATTGTGCAATCTGCTTCCTGTCCGAGATTGGTCGGTGAGGAGATTTCTCTCAGACTGCAGATTCAGTGTGTGCTCTGGTGGTCGAGCCGAGTTGTGAAGCAATGCTTCAACTTTTCAGTTCGGCTTTGCATACCAACACATTTCTGCTGTTTCTCGGCGCGTGTTCCGCACACTTACTTACCGATGCTCGTGATGGTCTGAGTGTTCGTGAAACAACGTGCCTCTGGTATTTCCCTGGTCCAAAAGAGACTGGGAAGTGTTGTCCCTGCAGGCGGAGCAACTGAACAAAGTGACGATCAGAAGGGTGCAGATTCTGGCGACAAGACAGGATATTAACACCGTAAAGACACACGGCATATTTTCAAGAAACGTGAATGAGGTATGGTCGCAGACTTCTGACTTCAAGAAGGGGCACCTGTGAACAATGTGAACACAAGCACCCACCCGCACGCAGAGCGAGGAGACCTTCCTGCTCTCACTCTCTCATTGAGGATCGCACCAGCTGAACCACGGGAGCCTCCCATCAACCCAGCACTGTCGCTGTCGGGCAATGCAACAAAGTCACGGTGCAAACCACACAGTTATGTAGAAAACGTACAACAAGGCTGTGATAGCCAATTTTCAGAATTGTTCTGATTTGGTCAATATCATGGTATGAGCGTCGTTTCAGGCAAGCAAGATGTGTTTTGCTTTCCTTGGTCTGAGACTCGTTCGCACACAGGGGAAGAGAGAAACTCTTTGTGTCACGGAGGCGTTCCAACGCTGTTGGTTGCGAAGAAGTGTTTTCACAGCAAACGTGTCTCCGAGCTGCCTCCTCAGATGCGCTTTAGTGGCTTGCACTCCTCACTTACCTCCCTGAAAGGCTTCTTCTCGCCGCGATGATGTATGGAGAGATTAGCCACTCAAGCTATCGCATTTGCAAAAACCGTGACATCTGCCGAGTGAGTGCAGTGCATTACTCGGGATTCAGGAGCGATTTGCACGCTGAGGTGTGACCGTGACTTCGTGAGAACTGACCGAAAACAAACTGTCTTTTGGATTGTGATCTCAAAACTGGAATGCTTGAGCGGCAGGTGTAGGTATCGAAACTCGACAGTGTGACGGAGGGTCAGCCTGATACCTCTGCGTTGGGAAAAGAGAGAATCTGGCTTTACGACTTTGCACAGGTTCAGGCTTCGTCGGAATCCAAACTTTTCTCTGCCATTGGAGACTCTGTTGTCGCACAATTGGACAAAAAGTTCCTTCGCTCCTGGCCCCAGGAACTGTCTGGCAGCACACTTCATTTCACGTTTGCAAGTGAGTTGTACCGCTGGCAACCTTTTTCCTTCTGTCTTGACTTACTGTTGTCAAACGTGGCACAATTCTCTGAGATCGTCTCACCAAGCGATGCAGACACTGCTGAATTTTTTATTCTGTTCTTAAAACGGATTCAAATCGAAGACACACGAAATACAAAACAAGGCGCGTCTTTTGCAGAGCGTAGACAACTAGGCAGGTTACGAATAGAAAGGCACGAAAGCTCCTCAGCAGGGCTTCTGTTCACACAGCTTTCATGCTGAAAAGCCGACTGTGTGTCTGAAGTCTTGTGCCGAAAAATCTGCGTTCCGAGGCTTTTCAGACAAAGCAGAGCATTGGTGTGTGTGTGTGTGTGTGTGTGTGTGTGTGTGTGTGTGTGTGGTGTGTGGAGGACATGTTTGCCTTGACTTAAATTTTTCGAGTAAAAAGCAATACAGGGACCCTTCCAACTGAGCGCCACTGAGATGTTCTTCAAAAGCTTGGTCGGACCTCGATGTGTTGCACCGAGGATTCTTTTTCATTTCAGGGTGAAAGTCTCTTTTGATCCCGAAAGCAGAGGACCGGGTGGATGAAGACAGTCACCAGAGGTCTTCTGTGGGCAACTGCGGAAAATGGTCTTACGCAGTCACTGCTCGTGTGCTCTGTGCTTTGGTTGGGGTCTTGTAAATTCCATAGTAATTGTCAGTGCAAGGCTATTGCATGCCAAAAAGACTGTTTGTCTTTCTCCTTCTGCAGGCATGAAAGTTCCCACGCAACTGTTCCAGTGCAGGAAAGGCGCTGCGAGGACGGTGTCATGTGAGTCTGAAACAGCTTCAGATTGAAGCTGCCTTGAAGAGCACTGCTCGAAGGGAACTAATAGGATGCCCGCGATTGCATTCTCAGACGAAACACTCAACACAAAGACGACAGTGTTTTTCATAGAGTATTTGGCATTTTCATCACGATACACATGTCTACAGGGCTACACGTGTTTCAGAACGGAGAACCCTTCTGCTGTTGCGATGTTTTTGCAATGAATTCTGAATTGTACTGTTCGGTGAGCCTGAGAACAGAGAGGACAGTGATCAACAGGTTTCACGAGATCAAACAAATCTCAATCGTGCCAACTCATCGGAAAAGCACATTTGTTTGAATCAACGGATCTTGCATTGTTTTATGACCTGCCAGACAGCGGGTGCACACTGAATGAATCATTCGTTGTCAATGTGACTTACACAAAGACAGAACGCACGCCTCGTACAGTCTGAAGCAGGAGTTTGGGACAGAGGGCTTTTTGTGTAACTGGATTTCTGAGGGGTCGTCTGAAAGTTTGCTCAGGTAGGACATCGCTCTTTTTTCTCGCAGCACGCGCACGTCTGACAGAAAACGGTGTCTTCGTGAGAAACGTGGCGAGTGCCTGACGTGGTTCCGCGTGAGCCTAAGATTTGGAAAGAAAAAACAAAAGAACTCGTCCTGTGGGTTGTGTGCACGGCAGCAAAAGGAATGGTCAGCCCCGAAAGTGCACTGGACGAGTACAAAGACTGAGGACTCCTCAGTGACCGTTTGTGGTTTGGTTGTTTGCCATGCATGGATATGGTTCAAAGCAGCAACGTTTTCAGAGTGAGGTCAGACCATTCTATTTTGACAAGCGACAATGAAAGAATGTCTGCCCAATTTTGAAAACTCACTGCGACAGTTGCCTGTCAAAAGCTACATGTTCGCCACAGATAAACACTACAGCCCAAAGCCAAGGCGCCTCAAGGACAATCAATGCGAAGTCTTGTGCTCATAATCAGTGTTCAATTTGTTATGATCGATTCAAAACATTGATGACCCCTTGTGGGGGCGTTTTGTCTCAAACCTTGTGTGTGCTCGAAAGGGACAACACCCTTGGTTGGATTCAGCCGACCCCCACAATACCGTTTCTTGCGACAGCTCCTCGGCCACAGTTGTCGTGCCCTGCATCTGCCACACAACACCAAGGATTTACCCCCTTTGGTTCTGATCTGTTGTCAACGTTTGCGTTCTTGTCAGTTCACCTGGAGTCTGCTCAATTATACACAAGAATTCTCCGGATTCTTCCGTCACCAAGAAATCCTTCTATTTCTCTCCAGGCCCTAAGTGGGTGAGGTCCTTTCGGTCGACTCTTTTCAACCTGTCGGCCTCGGAGACTGAACTTCAAATTGCACCGTCACCAGTTGATGCAGCAGTTCTTTTTCAGGACCTTGACCCATTGGTCGTGACTCTCCAAATGCCACAGCAGCCACCAGTGAATTTGATCCCAGTTGAGTTCAGCAGTGCAAAAACACACAAATTTTCGCCAACGGGCCAACAAAGGTGTTCTGCGACCTTGTCAGACATGCTGCAAGAAATCGACAAAAGTTATCCCCAGTCCGGTGTGCGAAAGTATCTGATGCGAGAAGTGTCACTGAGTGCGAACAGCACAAACGCTGCACGCATCACTCCCCATTTGGGACCAAACTGATAAGCGAAGAAAATTTATTGAGCAGCATCACAAAGTCAGACGATTCCGTGGTTTCGGATCCAGAGATTTGCATCAGGCCCGTCTTCTGTTGCGAGGTCACAGCTTTGTCGTTGAAACCTTTTGTGCTTCCAGGTCCAAAAGTGAGTGTGTCCAAAATTGTACGAGGCTCAACGGCTTGAGACCTTTGGATCCTTCTCTGATGGTTTGTGATGAGGGGTTGGAAGGATTGTGTGAGCATGGGCTGCAATCAGAACCGCATTCATTCCTGCGATGTTTCCGACCCGCACATCTGGACTGTTTGCATTCACTGAGCCAATATTGGCTCCACTTATTGGAAGCCAATGATTGGGCGAAGTGAAGAGCCGTTGATAAGGCAGAAAAGTGCATTTCCGTGGCGAGGCACGCAGTGTTCCGCAGTGCAGTCCTGAAAGGCTCTTACGACGTGGAACTGAGCAAAGTGTGGTGAAGCTGAGACTTGATATTCGTGAAAAAAATCTGGACTGGCACACATTTTACCTTGTTTTCTCTCTTCGAGCTGAGCATCTGCACATCTCAAAGGAACATTGAGATTTGGGGTGAAGTGTGAGGTCTCTCCACCACCTGAAAGCCAATTGCCACACCACGGACACACTTCAGGCACGTCAGGTTAAGGTATGTTCGTGTAAAAGAGGAAAGTTCCCACATGGCAATGAACTTGCAGAGCACGAGCGTGGACATGTGAAGTAACGTTCTGATCACTGCGATAAGACTGTAGCCTGCAATATTTTCAGAGGAGTGAGACGGTGCTTTCCTCACAGGTTGTGTTTTGAAGATTACGCACGATGCCCGGATCGAACACCCTGGCGCTCCTGTTGGGGCCCAGTTTGGATTCAACAACTCAGTTCACGTGTCGATCCAAGAAGGGTCAAGTGCGAATCCCACAGGCAAAGTCATTGAAGTTTTGGGAATAAAAACGACGTTTCTCGGTGATTTTCGCAAAAGGAACTCGCTTGCAGGCCACCCGTATTGGCTGAGAAAACCAATCAAAGTACTTGTTGCTAACGAACCGAAGACAAGAGCAGAAAGAATGAATATTTTGATCAGTTGCCTGACAGCAACGCCAAGCGCTGTTTTGTTAGTGCAGATCTGTTGAACCCCCCGTTGCACGATTTGACTCAAACATTCGGAGCTGGCAATTTAAGAGCAAATATTCGCCTGAAAGTGAACGCGTCAAAAACGGTGCTTGTGCATCCCAAGGAAATTGCACCAAGATAAATCGGGGGCAACAAAACAAAATTGCAAACTTTGGCTCGGAAACAGGGGGTCTCGTGACAACACACGAAACGATCTCAGCACGGAGAATTCGCTTCTTTCGCGTTGATTGCTGGTTTGACATGATACCTGCAGAGCACGACATTCACAGTGATGTGGTGCACATACGAGCGCACATGGTGACAACCAGCTACACAGAAGTGGGTGTGTCATCGTCATGGAATATCCAATTTTAGACAAAATACAGCTTTCATAGCAGGCATTGATCAAGCCTGAGACAACCACAAAGAACGAACAATGCAGCCAGTGCATGGTTTCCATGCTTCAAGATGCGATTGCGTGGATTGTCTAATTTTGATCAAATTTAGGTGTGGTCTTGGCCCACTCCAACATCGGGGCGTTTTTGGGTTGAGGCACCAGAATCAGATCCTAGTCATCGCCTGGCCCCTCTTCCCCCTGTGTCCGCAGGACAAACCCGAAAACATGTTGACTTTGCTGAGTGAAAGGTGCGCAAATTCTGGAGTTTGTCACCGATGCTTTGCAGAAGCAGCAACATGGTGCTCACACGAGTGCATCAGCGGTCCTGGGTGTTGTGAACACAAGTGTGTTTCGTCGGAGAAGTTGTGAACAAGATTGTGAACAAGACGGTCTTCACAAGCCAGGACTGGTCCCTTCGTGATCAATTGCTCAATCCGCCCCTTTGATGCCAACACGAGGGTTTCGACTGGAACACAGGTAATCGTTTTGAACTGGACAACTCCCATGGGTTCCAGTTTACCGTGCGGGTCTTCTTCACTCGTGAGAAAAGGGTGATTTCAACATTTTTGTTCAATTTCAGAGAAGAACCTGAATGCCAACCAGGAAAAGTGGATTTCGGCCGGAAGAAAGGAGATGTGCTCGATGAAAAAAAAGAACTCACATTCATTGTCTGACGACACGTTACTCCGAATTGCAACAGCAGGCCGTCTCGTTTCCCTGCACTTCACATGCTGACTGCTGAGGTTTCCTTCCATGATGGCGTGCTACGAAGACGTGTCGGCTCTCAGCTCAGGAACTGTGCTCATACAAACTACCCTGGTCACCCTTGTTATCACCTGCGTGTTCATGGCAACCAAAACCTCGTACGACACCTTCCGGCAACACTGGTCCAGGGCCACCGTCGTGGTGGTGGGAGCCGGGCCCGTGGGCCTCACGTCTGTCCTCATCTCAGCCCTGAGTGGTAAGGCTGAGAAAATCATTCTGTTTGACGAGAAATTCAGGAATGATTTGATAAACCGCCCCCAACAGATCGCACTAAAGGAGAGATGCGTCAAGTTTCTCAAGACACTGGGCGTGGATTTTGACAACATCGAGGGGTGCTGGCACCAGGGCTGCTTCTACACGAGACTGGGCGTGTTTGAGGAATACATGCTTGGCATGGTCTACAGGATACAATTCAAAGTACCTGTTGATGTCCGGCTCAACACAAAGGTAAGTGTGTACATATTTGTCTTCGTACTTTGTGCCCTGGAAACCTGCAAGTACTGGCTGAAAGATTCAGGAAAATTCGATGTCACATGCGGAGACCAAACGATCTCGATTTCACCAGTTGGAAACAAATGCGCAATCCTCTGGCGAATGCAGAGTGCAGACCAAAATCACTTTGTCGGCAAATATTCACACTTTTGACTGTAAATAGCGGGAGTGCGGAGCCTTGGGAACACATTGCAGAACAACCTGCAGGAAAAAGAACCACAGACGTATCTCATCCGCAGGTAGAATATTTTCAACAACGATCGCTTGAAACAAGGACTGAAAGCAGCAAATGGACATGGAACACAGCTGATCATTGTGATGTTCATGATTTGACAAAATCCTCACAAACGTGCTTAGAAATGATCAAAAGTGGGCCTTGTTCTCTGTTTGAGAAGCTGTTGTGGGTCACGTTCATGGCTCTTTCTTTTTGAGGGCAGATTCAAGAACAATTGATCAAGGGGGTCCACCCAACTTTTGATCAAAACAACTGGCACAAAATTAGGGTGGTGAATTGACCGTTTTTCGGCTCGGAGAAAAAACTGAGAAACGCGTGGACGAAGCTGAAAAATGTACACGAAACTCGTACTTGGCTCGGCAGAGGACAGTGAGTTTCGTACCCTTTTTTGGAGTTTCGTCCCCGCGTGCCTCAGCTTTTTCCAAGCTGTGAAACGGTCAGTTCTGCAGAGGTTGTGCTCCCTAGATCCATCCACCTTGTTCATCCAGCTCTGAGTCGAGTTCAATGCAATGCCCAACTTTGACGACTTTAGGATTTTCCATAAAATTGCGCAAATCGAAGGCAAAAATCTTGTCATGTTCAGACCTCTGGACCGTTACGTCAGTGGGTTTGGACATGTCTGCTTGGTTACTTCACATCCACCCAGACCATAAACTTGTCAATTTGGCAGACATGTGGGGCAATGCAGGGTCTCTCCTCTGTGGACATTGAACACCTCGTAGGTGACAGTCTGCGAAGAAAGCCTCTTCACTTTTGACTCTGGAAACAAGAGTGTTGATCAGTTTGTCAATCGAGGCGTTGGACTTGAAACATTTTCCCACCATGCAACTCGCCACCAGAATTGCCCAAGGGACCAGTACACACTTTCTGACCATTGATATTTTCATTCCTTTTGTTCCCTAATTGTTGGTGCTTCTTTCTTCAAATTTTCGTGTCAAGCAACAGGAGTTGTCGAGATTTTCTATCTTGTTTCTTCATGCGAATCACAGGAAAACGACGTTCTCAGTGCTTGGCTTCATCATCCAGTGATGGTGGGTGTGTGAGAGAGTCTTGTTTGTCTCACGCTCGGCGTGACCCCCAAGTGGCGAGGGGTTTGTCACGACCTGATGGGAATTGGAAGAAGCAGGTCGTCATTCTTTGTCAAACCGCTTTACCCACGCAGGTCTGCAACCCACCTCCTCACATCTGCAGGAATTAAGGTGTACAGTCCTACCATGGTGAAGGGCGACAGAGAGTCGGGTGGTGTTTGCAGACAGGCTTTGTGCGCCCAGCTGCTGCGGTTCACGCCTCCGTCCGGCTCGAGCGCGTAATGCGACGCATCCATCAACCTGGTGCCGAGAGACTCAAACAAAAGCCTCGTGTCTGATGCGAAAAGCAAAACCGCAAAACATGAGTTGGTCAGATCGGGTCCCTGTCCCGACCTGATCTTTATCACACAATATTTTCAAAAAGATGGCGGTTGATCTTTTTGTATGAAGTCGTGTTGCAACTCTTGGGCTCACTTGGGTACGCGTACGTTATGGAGATCCAACAGGTTTTTGAAGGGAGGATCAGGCCTCAGTTGCACAGACGCCAAGGTCCCTTTGGAGGAAAGTGGCACCATTCACATGCAGCCTGAAGATTTGGAGTGGGAGAGGCAACAGTGGATGGAAGACCAACCAGCTTCTGCTTGATTTGTTGGAATCTTTCGCGCAGAAGAACCCCGGAGAAGAGGTTTCTGACAATGGACAAACGTCTGGAAAGCACGTGCACTGTAGATCTATCAAAACTCTTCACCAAAGGAAAAGAGAGAGAGAGAGAGAGAGAGAGATCTGCACAGCGTGTGCTGCAACGTGGAGTGGGAAACTGCTATTAACTCGGCTCTTTCATCTCATCTCAAGTGGCGCGGTTTTTACGTCCTTAATCAAGGACTCTGATGAGGTTAGAATCGCCTTGTCTGTCTCCGACACGACGCACCGGCAGCGAACTCAGAGGCCTTGAAGACGAAATAACTGGCCACCAGAGGAAAACAAAAAACATTGACCCAACGACTTGGTCTTGTTGGACAAAAAATACCTTTCGTTCTGCTCCGAGCTGTGGAAATTCCAAATAAACATCGTCGGCACCCCTGTCCACACAAGGTCCTGTATTATTCTGCAGCAGAGCTGATGAGCGTCAAGTCTCCTCAGTTCCTCACTTGCTCCAGTGGCATTTAGAGTCTCGATTGTGTGACACATTTTCTTTCCCAGCTGCAGGCTCCCTGAGAAGAACACACACAGGAGAATACGAGATGAATGCAGCTGAATTTGGGTTCTCCAACGCTGCTGCGCTCTTGTGCACTGTGCCGAAATGCAAACATGGACATGAAAGTCCTGACATTCGGAAAGAGTCTTCATGCCAGGATTTTCTTGGTGCAAAATGGTGCTTTTCGTTGGAAAACAACAGTGTCATTGACGTTCGATTCACTTTTGTAAGTGAGTCAGATTTCTTGCATGCCCTTGGGACGTCGAAAAACGCCTGTGCACGACACAAATGTATTTGGCGGACCTGAAGCCCAACCCTGATCGACTTGCTGCTCAACGACATGACCAAACGAATTGAAGGTGCGCGGCCAGAAAGTCTCAGCACCTCGTCTGGCATTGATTTAGCCTGAGAGGACCTGATCCGTGTTTAGTTTTGCTGCAGCGGATTGCGGAGATCAGACTCGGCAGAAGTCTATTGATGTTCTCGTTAAGAGTCTGGTCCCAGCACAGAGGACCGCAGAATCACTCAACGCTCATCGGACTCCAATTCATGGCTGTTGCGGCTGAGGCTCTCTGCAAAACCTGACGACAGCTGAAGGAACCTGTCACAGAAATGAAGCTCTCGGGCACAGAGGTGTCTCAGGAGCACGAACCCAGCTGTCAGTGAACCATCTTCTTCCAAATATTCTTAAGTCGGCCGTTGCAGTCCAGACAATTCAATAACGCTGTACCGAAAAAAGGGTGGCAAAAGCTTTTGACCCAAAGAAGAGCCTTCCTGCCTGCAAGATTGATGCTTCTTGCTGAGAACGGTTCGTGATTGCTGCACATGTCTGCTGAAGGAGATCTTTCGTGGACGTGTGCCCAAAGAACCGGCAAATTAAGTCCAATTTTCGCAACCACAATGCCGCAGCCGGACCTTGCGCTTCTTTCACCCGAAAGCCCACGTGCCGAAGCAGTTGACGTTCTCAAGGCTACCAGCTCTCTAGGAGACTGCAAGACCTTCCGGTGCACTTTGGTGTGCTCACTTGCAAAAAGGGAATGTCTCCGCAGTTAACCGGAAAAGCTGAGTTCCTGCACAGCCCTGACACGAGTGAGGTGGGCATCCTCAGCTCTTTCTGTCACCGCAAAGATCAGGTGTCTTTGGAGCAAACTGCGTGGATTTTCTTGACAATAAATGGGAACAAAACTTTTCAAAAGTCTGCTTTCACTGATCTGAGGCAGGGTTTGAACTTGAGCCGTGGCCTGTCTCACTCAAAAAGTCAGACTTCTTTCAATGTTGGACAAGACAAAGAAAAAAACAAGCAATGTTTCTTTGAGACAGTACCACTCAAGAACCTTCATCATGAAAAATAGCAAGCAAATGAGAAAGAGGGTTTCAAAGGGCGTTTTGGAAGCAGCTGTGAATGGAGAACGTACTGAACTATCAACACTCCTCAGAAAAGTCAAATTTGTGCTGGAATTACGCATGAAACAGCTGCAGAAAATAGACAATGTATTCTGTCCTTGTATTGGTCCAGAGTGTTTCCCACGCAAAGGAGAAATTCCCATGCAATGGAGATCACAGCATTTGCGCCGAGAACCTTGGGGGCGTATCCACGAAATTGTCAGAACACCTCAGTCCTGACTTCGTCCTTTGCTGCAGCGACCAATGTCGATGTGCGAAGCGAAGGTTGTGTCTGCCTTTATCCAGGGACCCCCGTTTCCACCCCTGGACCCACACCTGGGTCTGTCACGTGAAATGGTACACGCAAGCCTTGCTGCATTAACCCACGCATTGCGCACGGTGTGTGTAGCCGGCACATCTGTTGATGAGGACACATGAGATTATTGTACATCTGTCGAAACGCATTAGGTGAAGCTTTTTGCTGAATGGAGAAACTTCCTTGAGGAGACTGGAGCTGCACACAGAGTTTTAGTCTTGATGCTGGTTTCGTTGGAATTTTGTTGCGCATTTAGTTCCATCTGCCAGTTAATTTGTTCTTGTTCACAATGGTTTCTTCCTTGAGGCAGGTGCAAATGCGCCTCGACAACAACAAAAGTGGTCCAGACAGTGGTCCTGGAACACCAAAAGGGATTTGGTTGTGTTCGCAGACTGCAGTGAATATCTTGATGTGTCCACGCACCATGGGACTGGTGGTGATCTGCACCGGGAGACAAAGACAGCAAACGGCACACAGAATAGTGAGGCTGAAAAACTGCTTTGAGATTAATATTCAGTGAGTGCAGAGCTGAGCTTTGAGAGCCCAAGTATTTGAATGAGTTGAGGGTGGTTCTACAGGGGTGAACCCTGTTGCTCCTGACCCACTGCAAGCTGCGAAGAGTGGCCTCACCATGACAAATTCGCCTTCCAAAGCAAAAGGAACCTGTGCAAATTTGCCTACAAACCACAAACTTTTCAGGCTTGGGAGTCAGAAGAGGGAACGGAACAAATACGAGACACGCAGACGAGCACCTCAAGACAAAACCCTTGAACACCACGAATGCGGCGACGGAGAGTCGTTGAGAGCTGCTGTCCCCCAGAGCCAGCTGACATCTGGTAACCCGGGTCCCTGTGGGCTGTATTTACGTGAATACACTGACGACTGGTGCAAACAGTGCTTTTCCATCAACTCTGGAGTTGTATGAACTATTTCTCTTGATGTGGACCAAATCAGGTTTGTTGAGTCAAACACGCATCTTTCACTCTGAATGAGGGGAATTGACCTCGGTTTGCTTGACTCCCGCTTCCATTTGAATGAATTTGAAGACGAGAAAGGAAAACTGCAACACTCAGGTTCAGTCGGTTGAGGTTTGGCAAACCCCCTGAATTCAGCGGCAGGAGCACGCTTGAGAGAGCGCTGAACAAGTGTCGCAGTTCTACCACGCGCTTGTCTCGATTCGGATTTGACACGCACTTTTTCATGTTTTCACGACCCGTGTGAGAGTGTCGCTTCTCACACTTTGATTTTGGGCATTTTTGCACGGAAAGAGAGGTCATGACCTGTTTTCCAATTTATTCAGCTGCCTCTTTTGGATGGCTACTTTTTCTCAGCCAAAGACAGACAAAATTAAACATATTTACTAGGCATTTGGCCAACACAAAAAACTGTTCAATAGACACAAATTCTCCTCAAAACTTCAAATGAACCCACAAAAATTCTGTTCAACAAACACAAAAATTCACCTCAAAATTTGAGCTTAATGTTCAGACTTTTGAGTTTCCTTTTGGCAGTCTCTTTGTCAA
>JAAUXT010016928.1_pt1 | contig 31659 bp, 27 predicted proteins | sample 7278171 | NCBI WGS metagenome assembly JAAUXT01 (sample SAMN14350112, study PRJNA611818) | marine sediment metagenome | isolation source: surface marine sediment (1.8m) | place: French Polynesia: Moorea | collected 2018-08
GCTGAGCGGTCTTGTGTGTGTGTGTGTGTGTGTGTGTGTGTGTGTGTGTGTGCGCGCGTGAGAGAGAGAGAGAAGAGAGAGAGAGAGAGAGAGAGAGAGAGAGATCAGGCTTCTATCTTTTTGCCCTCGTCAAAAACTTGTAGACTGTGCCCCCTCCCAGGTGGATAACTTTGATATTTGCGGCTGTGTTCTGTAAGGGAGTTGCCTGTCTACTGCCAGACTTCGAGGAAATTTATTGTGAAGCTTGTTGCAGGGTGAGCACCCCTTTGGACTTTTCCGAGTGCTGCCGTGACCTTTGATCTCGTGTTTGTTTTGCAGTCGCGTTGCCAAAAAAAGCCCAAAAGCTTCAAACTGGGAACTGTGTCCAGACCCACAGAGATCCCACTGCAGCCGCGCTTTCGTCCCATTGGACGCGGTTTGATCTCTGTGATCTAAACCACATCTGCAGTTTGTGTGCAGTTGACGTATTTTCACTTCACGGCAAGCATAGTCTGTTTTCTGTGCACTTCCAATGGCAGCAAAGAAACAGGGTGCACAGCAGATCCTCATTTGCTTCCCGTGGAGAAGGGAGCGCCGCTTCTCGGGAATCTGATGTACCACGCTGGTTGGTGATGAGCGGCAGACACACGATATTCGATTCGTATTGCAGGGGGTTGCCAGGCATGGAGTCTGAAGTGTTCAGCTGTGTGTACTGCAAGCAGCTATTTGTTGTCGGAAATGGTTTGCTATTTACTGCAAATAAACAGCGCGCAGCTGATAATCAGATCGAACAGCGCTGTTTGAAGATAAATTTGACGCTGAATGTATCTGCCAGTGGCACACCATCTCTCTCCTCGAAGAATTTTTGTGGCACTGTGTTTTGGCTCAAACAAGTTTGCTTGAAACGTGGGAGAACATCGCGTCAGACCCTCACGCAAGATCTGCTGGAGAGAACCGTGCATGATCAGTTGAGCGTGTTCGACAAGTTTTTGCACAGCTGAGTTGAGCAAGAAAAGGCAGAGAGAAAGTTTCAGTCTTGGTGGTATCTCTACGACGACAGTGTTGGGCTGCATTATCTTCTCATGTCACCGGCGAGTTTTGGGAGCATCTATTGCAGTCACTGTGGAGAAGTTCCTCACACACCTATCCAAATTAGACGGTCCTCGAGAGCTCAAGGGCCTTGTACAATGAGCTTCGGAAAAAGATGTCAACCATCGATGCATCACGGTTTTTGGCAGAATTAGAATGTCAACACGTCTCAACACGAGACGTTTTTGTGAAGCGTCAGTCTCAGCAGACGCACTGCGAATCAGCTCTCACCTCTGACAGACAAAAACTTTGTTCGGAGTGAATGGACAAAGGTACATGGTTAAGGAAACTTTTTAGTTTTGGCAAATCTGTGTTCCATTTTGTGTTCTCAGGGGGTACAACGTTGATTGCTCTTGTGACCTCACAATGCAACGCCACGCTGACTGCACGTCATCAAGACGGCTGTGTTCTTGTTTGCTGCGTTGGCAAATGTTAACAACTATTGGAACAGACAATCGTGCTTCAAGTTCTCTTGGATGACGACAATCACCGCCTGACCTTTCGGGAGGTTTTGTGCCGAGTTGACAGCAACAGGAAGAAAAAAGGCTTTTCAATCCTTCAAAAAGGCGTGAAAATGTTGGTGGCTGGACGGTTTCGTCACAAAAAATTTTGCGCCTCATAACTGCCATCAAAAGTTACTTTGTTGCTGAAATAAATGGATGAAGTCATTCACAATCGTTGTTTGATTGTCCTCTCTCATTTCACTGATGTGCAGCTGAGTACACTTGGGGTCTTATTCGCTGCTTTCGAAATGTTTAGTTTGACGTGCGTAAACTGATTCGTCCTTTGAAAGGAGCAGCTGTATTGTTTCAGCATCTTTCGCAGTTCAATCAATTATTCATCAAAACCAGGCAGTTGAAAAATTGTCGATAATCTGGTCCTTTTTGTCGAAATTGCTTCAACCCAGTGCACACGGACACCGAAGGCTTTCACGGGCGCCGCAAAATGTTGGTGCGGGCGCGTACAATCTGCAGCATCGGCGTGTCAATCCGTTTTCCTGTGTGGCGCTGGTTTTCCCTTCTCCCCTGCAGCGGTCGAAAATTTCTCGTGAGACCAAAGCCAAAATGGCAACTCTTCCCAGATAGTTTGCAGGCTGGGCGCACGATTGGCAAGCCAAACGAGATCGGTCACGTACCAAACTGTCCGTGGGATACACGAATCAGGAATTTGTGCGATCGACAGGTCTCGTTTGTGATGCACCGGCGCCTTTGGCAAAGAACAATCACGACGTGAAATCTTGTGTTTTCAAACCCGCGCTTTTCCTATTCCGCAGGTTGAGTGCAATCACTACCGTGTCTCTGTGTACCAATGGGAAGGTGGTGTGTGTGTGTGTGGGGGGGGGGGTGTGCAGCAGCACGTCCTGGGTTGGGCAGCACCATGAGGTCCCACCAGGGACCCGAGACGGAGGTGCTGCCAGTCCCCTCGGAGAAGGGCCACATCCAGGTCCCACCCAGGAGGTGCTATTCAGTGACTGTTGAAGGCATTGCCTTCAGCTGCAGTTCTCAAGTTCCGTCTGGTTCGTTTCAGCGCGACCGTACACGTACGCTGGGTACGTGCGACCCGAGGATGTCCCTGAGAACGTGGAACCTGCGCGCATCGCGTTCCTCTTCTCCGTCAACGGCCGCGCGCTGCGTCAAGTGAAGCGCCTCTTCAAGGCACTCTACCATCGCGACCACTACTACTACATCCACGTCGATGCTGTGAGTACTCAAATCTGCGCAAGCCTCCGTTAAAGAAACGGATTTTGCTCGCCCCGCCGTGAACGTGCGCGTGGGAATGTGCTTGTCTTCACTCTTGTTGCGTGCGTGTTCACATGCGCGAACACGGGGCAAAGAAGACAACTTTGGCAAGAGGGATGAGAGGGTGAGGAGAGCAAGAACAGAGATAAACAAGAGAGAAAACAACAAAGAATCGAGAAAGAAAATGGAAAGATGAGGGGGGAAAGTGGGTAAGAATGTGGTTCCTCCCCGTCCGTCCCCGTCCTTTGGGATGCCAACAGAGTGCTTGTGTTTGGAGGATGTCCGGGGGTACGTTCCATCGACCAACAATTTGCATCAAGATTCTCTGCACGGCTGAAAGTGTCCACAGGTATTTGAGAGAAACAGACTGCCGCCTTTTTTCGCGGTTGGTGAAGCTTTCTGTTCGACGAGCATCGAAATTCAAAGTCACGTTGCGTGTCAGGTTGAAGGAAGGCAGAAAACGTTCACTCGGTTGGTCGCGTCCGTTCTATCCAGCAGCGAGAGAGAAAATTCGGCTTGGGTATTCTGGGCGCTGTTCATTTCTGGAGGTGAAGTTTACCCCGCGGAAGGAACAAAGCTGTTGAAGATGATTGCAGCTTTTCTTTTTTGCTGTCTGCGGGGCAGCTGCATTGAAACGTTAGTCCAGGGTCTGGGTTAAAACAGGCACCTGCTCCTTTGCTAAATTCTGTTGGCACTTTCATGAAAGATACATTCGAGATAGACGTGCGCTGGAGCTTCGTTAGCAAACAGCCGACACGTAACCACAGACGCAATCCTGTAGTTAGATTGCTCATGATAAGATGCCTCAAATAAATCTTCATCAACACACACTGCGGTCTCTGTCTGCTTCAAATAAATCAAGATGATTGTGTGCCGTGGAGATCAGGAAAATTTCTTCGGTGGCTTGGGTGATCATGATCAAGAACGAGTCCATGGTTTATAGCTTTGAGCACACGCTTCGTTTGTGTTGCGCTGCCTGGCTCAACAACACCTTGGAAAATTGCGATGAATTTTTGTGTCATTGCTGGAGCACAAATTTGCAACCGCCTCTTGGTGCAGTTCCACCACGGAAGTGAATTTTATCGAGACGAGCACAGTGAAAACAGTTCAACAATTTCCGACACCGCGAACGCCCCACCTTATTCTCGTATTTTTGAGCCCGCGATGCGTCGATGGGCTTAGTGCGATCACCATCGGTATGTCTGTCTGTGCACTATTGAGTTCTGGGGGAGGGCAACTCAACTGAGTGATTCTGGGCCCTGCATGCAGCACCAGGTTGAATTAGCTCAATGGAGTTTTCCCTGGCCACTAGTTTCTCATTGGCCCCCCACTCAGGGTCATGCACCAGTGCTGCAAACTCAGCACATGCCTCATGAGTTTGCCCATTGAGTAAAGCTAGTGAAAGTTGATCACACAGTTTGACTGCCAACTTGGATTTTGTGGAAACACATTTGGGGCCATCTTGATCTCATTTCTGCGTGGAAATTCACCATTTTTGGGTACATTTTGCACCTACCCATGGCCTTCAAAGCACATTGTGTTCTTCAGCACATGACCTCATAAACTATTCCAATGGGTACTGTTGAGTTACCCCCAAGACAACTGAAACAAGGCCCATACAATTGCAATGATTGTGCAGAGGACAAAGAAACTTTCTGGTCAAAGTGTTCTTGGGGTCCTCCATCTTCTGGTTTGTTGGTCCAAGAGGCCCATGGTTTGGCCTCTATCTTGGATTTGTGAAAACACACTTTGGGCTGCCCTGAAAATTTGCCATTGTACCCTGCCCTTCTGCTCCATTTTGGGCACTGACCTCAAAACGATATTCAAATGGGCACCATTGAGTTACCCAACATTTTGGGCAAGTGACATCGTCGCCACGTGGAACCGCGGGCTTTCCAAGCGCAGCTTTTTTGAAAGTCGGATTTCCTCTGTCCTGTAGACTTCTTTTTACACACGCCGTCCTAAGGGAAGCGGCGTGTGTTATGCAACGGCGCTAGGTTTCATGGCATGGTCGGACCCCCCCCCCTCTGGGACCCCCCTCCCCCACCCCCCGTTTGAAGTTTTTGTCTTGAGAGACCCCCCCAGTTTCGGACTTTGAAAATTTTTTAACTTGAGGGACCCCCATCCCCTGTCAGGAAATTTGCTGGGAGATGCAGATCTGAAGTGAAAAAAAAATCTATTTTGCAGAGGAGTGTGGTTGACACTCATTTCTCTGTGGATCTAGTCCTGGTGCAAACGACTCTTGTTGTGTCACACAGAGGCAGGACTACCTGCACCGGGAGTTGAAGGCGCTGGCGGTGCAGTTCGACAACGTGCGGCTCATGCAGCGTCGCCTCTCCACCATCTGGGGCGGCGCCAGTCTCCTCAAGATGCACCTGGCGGCCCTCACCGACCTCGTCGCCATGGACGACTGGAAGTGGGATTTCTTCATCAACCTGTCCGAGTCCGACTACCCCATCAAGTAAGATGACACCGCAGCATCCGAATGAACTTGATAAACCTGCTCAGAGTACGTGATGTACGCGTGTCGGGTCCGCCGCGCTTGACCTGCGTGTGGTTTTCGACTCGGCTCTCGGCAAAGAAACCATCTTACAAGGTTTTGGTTCCAAATTCTGGCACGACAAGGGAGACAATTTCAACAAAAGCTCAGATGCATTGTGATACGGTCAAGAAAGGCACTGGCGACTCATGAGGAGAATCCAGGGTCTCATTTCAGTCGTCAGGGTCAAGAATGCTTCCCACAACAGTCTACGAAAAACACTTCTGAGAACCTTTGACAACTTTGTCACAAACGTGCAGAAACTTCTGTGACAGACCTTCTTGGTACGTACGCTCACATCCATTCCCGAACTTGCTTTTCAGGACATTTGAAGATCTGGTGGCCTTCCTGACCGTGAACAAGGGGAAAAACTTCGTCCGGTCGCACGGAAAGGACACGCCAAAGTGAGCATCAGTCGTGTAGCGTTTTGAAATTTTGCCTGCAGCTCGAGTAGCGAACTGTTTGACGGGGAGTTGTCTCTTGGAGGTCCAAACGACTCCCAACTCGGCGAAATTCGGACAAGGTTCTCGCACTGTACATACACAATGGTTTCTGTGAAATCACACGACGGCTTTTCGAGAGCTTTGGTTGAGAAGAGTTGTGTCGTTGAACAAGAACCATTTTGCAATGTGAGAACCCACCATTTCTGCCACGATGTGAACATACCAGAGAGCTTTTGTGACTGCAGAGCTGTAGAATGGATCGTACGTGGTGGTGTCAAAGACTTCTGAGAACACGAGTTGCTGTCGACCGCGCGCGAGCATTTCGCTCACGGCAGGGGTCATGCGCAGTCGCAGAATTCTTTGATACGACCTGATAGTCGAACAACTCCGAACTCTTTTATCAATCAGCTGTGACCTCTATTCACGCAAAAGGTCAGAATGATGAAAGACGGTCGGTGGGTGGGTCACTTGGACTTGTTCACTGGGAAAGCTCAGCTCTCAACGCACTCCACTGTACTTTTGTTCGTTGGATTTGAGCACTTTCTGCGGGGCCGAATGTTACTGTGTGTCGTACAGCTCGGGGCAGCTCCAGAGGGCTGACAGAACAGGTGGAAGTTCCAAAGGAAAAAAACAATTTTCATGAAGGAAATGAGACAGAGTTCAAAGACCAAGGGGCAGTTCGTATCACCGAGACTTTCACAGAGCTGAGAAGCGCGTGGCTCGCCAAGTGGCTGAGCGCGTGTATTGCAATAACTGAGGTCTTTGTCTGTGTCTGTGTGTTTCAGTATGTGTGTGTGTTGTTGACAAAATGGTCGTGGAATGTGAAACAGTTTCTTTTTTTTGCAAAACAGTCAGAAATGATTCATTGGGGGGGGGGGATTGACCATTTTCCCTCGACAACAGTGGGGAATGTCCGGCGTCGCGCGCTATCTCGGCGTAGTCTTCTGTGCTTGTGTTTGCGTTTTGTGTTGTTTTTGTTTTGTCGGTCCATTTCTTGAATCTCGGTACCGCATCTCCGCAGAGAACGTGGTCGCAACGCGTGACCTGTCGCGGCATGTCTTTCATGTGCAACGAGATGATGTTTATGCATCTTTACGTTCGCAAAAACGATCAAGAAACATTGCGAAAGGAAACTCTTCTGCGATGTTCGTGGGTGTTCTTTGTGTTGCGGCGACAAAATCCATAATCTTCCTTCCCTTGCAGATTTCTGAGAAAGCAAGGTCTGGACAAGACTTTCTACGAGTGTGACAACCACATGTGGCGACTGGGGAGTCGCGAGGTGCCGGACGGCATCCGCATTGACGGCGGCAGCGACTGGGTGACGCTCAGTCGCAAGTTCGCCAGTTACCTGGTGTCCGGAAGCGACAACTTACTGCTGGGCATCAAACAAATGTACAGATACACACTGCTGCCTTCCGAGGTGAGAAATGAAATGTAGTGGGCACATCGTTGTGCATTTTTCGAATCCAAGCGGAGCTCAAACACCATATCTTTTGTCCATCGTGGCATTGAAAAAAGAAATGCGCTGAACCTGGCTGTTTCTCTGATCTTTCACCATCAAACTTCATTCAGCCGACTTTTGCAAAAAAAAAATTTCAGAATGTTCCCTGATGAAGTCCCAAAGTTTCAAATTTACGGGTACAAACGTTGAATCTGCCTGCCTGCGTCAAAATTCTTTCAAGTCCACTTGTTGGCTGTTTCACGCAAAATCAAAGAGATCCAGTTCTCAAGGATTTTATGTGTTCAGACAAACAATTCTCTCATGACTGCATCTTTCGTTCCCGCCGATTTTATTTATCGTTGTAACAAAAGCGAGTTACCTTTTTTCAGTCGTTTTTCCACACCGTTCTGGATAATTCAAAGTTTTGCGCCACAATGAAAGACAATAACCTGCACCTGACCAACTGGAATCGGAAGCGAGGCTGCACCTGCCAGTACAAGGCCTATGTTGACTGGTGCGGATGCTCGCCCAATGATTTTGTGCCAGCGGATCTCGAAAGATTGGTATGAACACGCGTTGGGTTTTGCAGTGCGACTTGAGATCTTTGCTGTTGAACAAAAATGAAGTCAGGAGAGTAATTATCCGAAAGGTGTACCTTTGGTTTTCCCTCCGACCGTTTGTTGGTTCGTGCTTTCAAAAGCTCTTGACGAGGAGCGACTGTGTCAGAGCTTTGCTTTCTTGTTTCTTGGTTTTTCCTTGCGCCCGGTCGGAGTGGCCCTTTGTTGTCAGGATGAGGTCGAGACAGTGGCGATCAGGGTTGACGATTACCCTGATCACAACAAGGGAGGGGGCTGATCACGACTAGCAAATTTTCAGGCATTTACACTCCCCCCCCCCACCAAGAGAAAATTATCGGCTGCCTTGTAGTGGTTGGAGAAGGTGATCAGCACTGCATGAGAATTGTTTCCGCGCGCCGTGTCCAGTCGCTTTGGTGGTGTACTGACAGTGTGTGTGGACATTGGGATTGGGTTGGGGAAGGAAGGGCCCTTTTCCGAAATCAAATGGGAAATTCTTCGCTTGGCTCCATTCATTTGGGGGGGGGGGGGTCACCCCCAAAGCACTTCTGACTTCACAACAGGGATTGGAAGGATGATCACGACTGATAATTGTCCAGAAGTGTTCAGTTCGCTGTTCAATACAGCTTTATTGTCGTGATCTCAGGCCAGCCAGTTGTGATGAGGGGGGTGACCACCACGAAAAAATTTCGGTTTGATCCCCGCCCTGCGATTGGGACACGAGGAGGGACAGCTGGTTGTGATTGTGTTCTTGGTGATGTACCTCTGCTTTCTTGTTCGACTCTCCACTGTATGGCACGCTGATAAAAAACAGCGTGGAGAACTTTCGAAAGAGGGTGCAAAACTGTGAAATGGCTACATGGTTGACCTGTCCCACGAAAAAAGTTTCAAGGCGAAGGATAAGTGCCAAAGTTGGCTGCGATGCGTTGGGTGCAGTGCTTGAAAATCTCAACAGCACTTGTGCCAAAGACCAGATCTTATCTCTTGTTGCTCACAGAATATTTCACCCAAGGAAAGCCCTGATCCGAGTCACTGGAATATCTGTCTTTCTATTTTGATGGGTGGTGTGGGCTGCAGTGGCTGTCATTTTCATTTTCTGTACCCACGGATTGTTTATGGATCCGCTTCCATCGTCACCTTCGATTTTTGCCAGCTTTTCCGGTTCTTGTTCTTCACGTTGATGCACGTTACACGCTTGTTCGCCCAAATAAAAAAGCGCTTCAGTTGTGCAAAAACGGTCTAGTCGACCACCTTGTCATGGTTGGTCCGTCCTTTCTGCCTAGTATCTGCGTGTACTGTACCGGTGTGTACGCAGCAGCTGAAAAGCCTCTTCAGTGGCGAAACCCAGAGGTACACCAATTCAACAAATTTGTGCCCTCTGCTCCCCAGTGCGTAATTTTGTACGCATCGCAAGTTCAACAGCAAAGATCTCCACTCGTACGCAAAATGTGTCTTGTGCTCAGTGATGAGCTGTCTCCAATAAAAAAGGACATTTGACTCGCTCTTGTCAAGCAATTTCTCATTTGGCAACGTCTACTTTGCTTGCTCAGCGACCAAAAACGTTGAAAATTTTCACATCTTATTCTGTAAATACTTTTTTTTCTTGGCATGGCTGTGTGAAAATCAAACTGCATCTTTAGACAAGAGATTGGTTGCAATGACTGGAGTACAAGAGCAAATGCATTTGGAGCAACTTCACACTGACGGTCGACAAAACCCATAATTTTTGAAGTTCAACTCAAAAGTTCGTTACTCGTTTTCATTTCAGTCGTTCTTCCACACACTGTTGCAAAACAGCAGGTTTTGTACGCAGATGATCAACAATAACTTACACTTGACAAATTGGAATCGCAAACGCGGTTGCAAGTGCCAATACAAGGCCATTGTCGATTGGTGCGGTTGTTCGCCCAACGACTTCTTACCTGCAGACCTAGAAAAAATCCTCGTATGAAATCAATTTTTTGACATTGGCATGTTGTTAGTGAGTTGTTTCGTGGTAGAAACAGTAGTGGAATGATGTCGCTGAAAGTGATTTTAGTTTTGAGTGAATTTTAAGTGTTTGAAGTTCGCATGTTTGGTGTTGCAACACTGGCACCGTGGGGCTTTGGTGCAGTGGAAAGCTCTGGCCACAAGTCAGAAAAGTGAATCTGGGATATTTCAGGGTGTCCAGTGTCCTACCTTTTCCTACTTCTTGCCGTTCAGTTTGTCCTGCTATTTCCTACTTTTCCGCCAAAACGTCCACCTTTTTCCTGCTCTTTCATTTGCTAATTTGTGCATGAAAAAAGGAAATGCAGATGATTTGGTAAAAATTGAGAAGCAGGTGCAAAAAAGAAGAATTTGACTCAAACTTGGCACTAAACAGACAACATGGCAGAGAAATAACAAAAAACTTCAGAAGAAAAATCTTGTCCCTTAAATTCTCAACTAAAATTCCTTCATCATATATCAAGTTGGACAGGCATTGGACAAACAATGAAAACTTTGATTTGAATTTTTCAAACTTTAGTAGCAGTGACAAAATTGGAATTCCAGTTGTCCTGTAAATTTTTTGTCAAAACTTTGCTGTGTGAACTGTAAGCTACCCTCTTGAACTGTGTGCGTGAAGAGCAAAATATACCTCAATTTTAATACGTTCACACAGTTTAAAACGTTTTTTGGTTGGATTTCTTTACTTTATTGCCAAAAATCCTGCTTTTCCGTACTACTTTTCATTGGAAATGTCCTATGTCTGAAAATATCATACTTTTGTCCCACTTTTTGCCAAAAATGTCCCACTTTTCCAACTTGTTTGACCTGTCCAACCACTGGACACCCAAATATTTAGAGCGCACTTCCATTCGAGGGTGCCGACCAAGGTTCCACGGTGATGCTGCAAAAATTCCTTGCTTTGTTTTGCACAAGCGTAAAACGACAGAAGCTGCAGTGATTGACTTTGACATGAATGAGTAGAGTCCCGTTGCAATCATGGTGTGGTTCGATGACTGCAGGTTTATGTCAGTTGCATCAAACTTTCTTTTGGCTTCACATACAGGTTACCTTGAAAGTTTGTTCGAGTTAAGTGTGTTCGTTTGTGTGCCGGTGTGCAGTCCAAAAGATCATTTCTGAACTGAAACATGCAGAGCAAATGTTGCGCCTTTGAAGCATTGGTTGCACGCGCTGACTGCACGCTGCAGAAGCATCGCTGCGTCATATCGGTGCGGCTGGATGTGTGGACATAATGCTGGAGGGGGTATCTGTGGAATTGGAAGACGGGTACCCTGGTTACAGGCCCAATCCCCTGACCACCACCGCCCACAAAAATAATCGCAAGGATGTGAGGGCATGCACAGAGAATTCATGTTCAAACTGTTTGCTGCACTGTAGCATCCCCGACGGAGATTTTCGCTGTGTGTGAAAACAATTGCACACCCAAAAACAAATTTATGCACCCCGTGGAAATGTTGTTACCAATCACACATCAAGATAGATGAGAGACTGTGACATCCCTCAGGTGACAAACAGCCCAACTTGGAAGTAGCCGCACTTTGCGAAGAAACGCATTTGTTACTTGCTTTCTCAATTGTTCTGCAAACGCTTTTGGCAGGTACACGAAAACCAGCCTACTTACTTCGCAAGAAAGTTCGAGGCGATCGTGAACCAGGACGTCATCAACGAGCTGGACTCGTACCTGTTCGGAGCGTACCCAAAAGGTAACGACAGCGCGTCAGTATATTCACGTTCTATCGCACAGGCACCTCCCTCGTTCAATCCATTCTCTAAGGTCCGACACACGTCCAGCTTTGGATCCACTGAAACAGCGAAAGAAAAAATTTGCCAAGAGTGTGTGACGATGGGGTGGATGCAGCGGTAGCGTTTGACCGGCTCTTGCGGGTTACACTGAGCTTCCCTCAAAAACCTTTGTGCAGGCACACTGGGATACGACTCGTTCTGGCAGAGCGAGTTCCACCACCAGGATCCCGCGTTCCGCGATGAGATGCTCACATTCTACTCGGCGTTCTCGAGGCTCGGCGTCGCGCAGGTGGCGCGCAGCCTCACCGACGCGCCGTGTCACTTCGAGGCGCTCGACGTGCTCGAAGCACACGTCTACAGCTACGACGACAACTTCCAGGTGCGCGGCCCGTTTCTGAACTCATCCATCGGTACTGCTCCGAGCGAGAAACGTTTTCCACGTTCTCCGGATGAGTTGTACCGGTTTGTACTGCAGGGAATGTTGGTGCACTACACTGCTCAAGTCAAAGCGACCAAGGAGACGTACGAGCTGGAAACATTTGTGCAGCCGAAGAAACACTACAAAATCATCAAACCGGTGGGGCCCATCAACCGATTGAAGATGCTTCAGGTATGAGCGCTATTAAAAGCTGGAAATTCAATGTTTCACACAATGTTTGTTGCCAGGGACGCACAGCACTCCACTTTGGCTGGTGGCACACAGAGCGTCAAGGCGAAATTATTGACCCTGAATGACGTGCCACTGGGGCTGTCTTGGACTTTCAATGGGAACCATGTTGAGTTCAAAAATAGCTCCATGGACCTCGCGGTGATTTGAGGAAATTTCAGTTGCTCTGATTTGGCTTGCTCTGATTTGGCTTGCTCTGATTTGGCTTGCTCTGATTTGGCTCACTCTGATTTGGCTCTCTCTGATTTAGGCCACTTATTAATCAAACTTCTTACTTTTTTCACTCAACATTCACAACTTAGGAACTCATTTAGCACACACCCAAATGGAACAAATTCGACCAAATGGAACTTTTATACATTGCTTCACAACAATATCCACATATAAACTGAAAGAATTGCCCAATATCTATATATAAATTTTCTACAAAAAATGACTTTTCAACCCTAACTTTAGCCCCACCTAAAAACCATATAAATATTTTCAAAAATCAAAAATCAAATGTTACCTCTTAAACCCCCATACAACACACTACATTTCATCAATATACTTCTTTTACCAAATATTTGTACCTTCTGATTTGTGGAGACATTTCTACATCTACACCCCTGTTTTTCAACACTTCCAAATTTGACCTTTTTGACCTCAGAATCCCAAAAATTCAAGTTTGACAAATTTCTTCCTCATGCATTATCCCCAACCCAAAATGAACCACAACAGCCCAAAAGATCCCGAATCAATCTTCATCTTGACTATCAAACTGCTGTACACATACTTTTGGAAGACACTGCCTATAGGTGCTCTGATTTGGCTCGCACCGATTTGGCTCATTTGAGCCCAAATCGTGCAACCCACCTGAAATTACCCAAAAAGGGAAAAGAATAGTAGCCTCTGACCTGTGTTGAGTTTGGTGACAAGTGAAACAAAAGAACAGGGCGGCCTTCCCTTTGTACATACAACTGATGTTCCTCTGAAGAGGACAAATCTGTGCTTTTGACCCCTTCGTAGAAGTAAGTGTGATTTAGAAACAAGGTTTCCTGTGTGAAATCTTGTATTTGTACGTGGAAGCTGAACCATGTGCCTGGTATTTCTGACAAGTGCACCTTTGCGTACATCAAATATGGCCTCTGCAGGCCAAATAATCTGGAAAATAGATAAATTGTGTTGACTACAAAGCAGGAAAAGAATATTCTCATGACTCGTTTGCTGTCCCAAAAGTGCAAGGCTGCACCAAGAGAGGATGATCTTCACTGAAAGGCACAATACTAAAAATGGAAGAATTGTTTTTGGCTCCATCCAGAGGTGTGATGAAATGACTTGTGATGTGCTGATGGATCCAAACATGTGATCCATTCACCACCCAAAAACAGTGAACATCACGTTAAATTTTGGAAAAATTAAGAGCGAATTTACCTGCGGGAGTGCTCAGGTATGGGGCTTTCAATACTGTGTTTGAAACTAAATGTGCATCTTTGACTCTCATGGTTTTTCCAATGTACTGCATCATTTGATGTTTCAAAGCAAGGCTTCCAATGGGACAAGGACCTGTTGATGTTGTTTCCCTCTCTGTGTCTCTGAGGTTTAAAGTCATCAAATACCTCAATCAGACTTGTACCCACAAGGACACCTTTCCCAGATACTGTCAGGGTCTTTTTCTGCAACACAGGAGCTTGTGGATTCAACACCAGAAAGCAACCAGCTTCAGAAACACTCTTCCACTGATATTCTGGTCTGAAACAAAGGTGGTTGTCTTCTTTGTTTTCATTGGGGCAGCGTCCAGACCGAAACAGGTAGATGACATAACAAGGTTCATCCCAAGGTAACAACAAAGAGAACCCTGATGCAGCTGATGTCATGTTCTCAACCACTGGTGCAAATTGTCTGGGAACCAAAATTTTGCATATGTCAATTGAAACCCCTCTGCAAGATGTGGGAGACATCAAAACTGTAATGTTCAGAACAGAATAGTGCCTGTAGTAATAGAAAACAAACAGTACAGACTTGTTTTCAGAAACAAAGATTTTGTGATCAGAAATGTGGGGGAAAATATCAGAATATTTGGTTGATTGGTGGACAACAAAATACTCTGAGGATGGGTTGTTCACATCTTTGTAGCACTTCCCAGAGTGCTGGAGTCCTGAATATTGCTTTACGCATTCTGTGTGTGACAGTACAAATGCGTTCTCTTCCTGCTCATTGTAAAAGGCAATCCCTGCGTAGCTACAATTCTCAGTAAGTATGTCACCACCATGAACAAATCCAGTGAGTGTTACATTTATCCTTTCATTGCCTCTGGAGGCCATGTGTAAACTGCAGAAACTTTCTTCCTTGCAAATGGTTGTGTTTGGCAAGGAAAATATCCAGTTTTTTGTGAGATCAACATGCTGGAGTCTTTCCTTTTCCAGAAAGGAATTGAAATCAATTTCCTGATTTTGTGCAGAGTTTAGTTTCATTTCCACCATCACTTGAAATGCTGAGGAACAAAGCTCACATCTGCCCTGTGTACAGGAACCCTGCAGCAACCCTGATTTCTTTCCTGGTCCATCTCTCACTTCATACAAGTCTCTGGTGGTGTTGAAAAAAGTGAGTCTGATCTGCTTGAAATGTTCCACCCTGATAGCAAACTTCACATAACACAGCACTGGAGCCCATAAGCAGATTCCTTGTTCCACTTGCAGACGCTTTGAACCAAACCTCACTCTCTGAGACCACTTTACTTTGACAGAATATATTCTCTTGGCATCAACAGCACAAACAATAATTTTTGTCTTGACAGTTACTGTTAATTTGTTTGTAACTATCACAACAGAAAATTTGTTAGATTTTGGGTACAAACTGACCAGAGGATGAACACCGCAAAACAGAATTTGATTGAATTTCCAGGAGTTCATATTGTTTATGTTGACTCTTGAGAAAAACCACCACCATGGCACTTTTTCTTCATATTTGATAGCCACACCACCAAACTCACACAGCCTGTCACCTTCCACTGAGGTATGAAGGCTCTTCATGGTTAGATTAGCCCCAAGAGAGGGGTGTAGCTTGAACCAGTAGTAAAATTTGTCTGAGGTGCCCAAAACATACTTGCACCCACTCTCAGAAGCAAAGACGAAGGTTCTATTTTCAGTCAAATCAGGGAGGATTCCAGTTGGTCTCTTGACTGTGGAGCTTCTTGTTTCCTCCCAAACATGTGTTGTGTGTCCAGATGCACTGCAACAAAACAAAAAAAAGGGAAAAGATGATGTTTCTCTCAGTAGCACAATGTTGCAAACTGATGTGATGCTAAGCAAGTGAGAAGCTACTGACTTGTAGGTATTTTTAACCCATTTGAAAATATGCAACTTTCCTGCATCCAAAGTTTTTGTTTGTTTGAATTTTATTGCTTCTTGCATGAAGTGTAAATACACTTGAGTCAGCAGATTTGTCTGGTTCTGTCCTGCAGTGAACCTTCTTTGTACCACAAAAGCCAGAAAAGCCTTTGTGTAGCAGAGCCAGACTTTTGAAGAATTCTTGAAAACATATTGCTCGACCATGTTCTCCAACAACAAGTTGTCCATAGGAACAGCAAATATAGCCAGAAGCACTCCAAACACTTGTGTGTCTTTCATATTCTCTGCGTCTGTTTTGTCACTTGTTGGTGCACAGTTAAAGGGACAGTACTTATGACTTCTTTTCTGAGAGCAAACTGTTCAATTTGCCCAATTGCCCTCAGCTCTCCTGTTTGTTGCCTCATCATGCAATTGCAGAAGATATCAGAAACAGTTTGTGAAAATATCCATATCCACAGAACATTTCACTCATTTTCAAAATTTTTCTTTGAAACAAAAATGTCAGATATTTTGCTGACATGTGCCAGAAATCGGTTTTTCGGTGCGTAAAAGTTAATTGGAGTGAATGGGGCACAACTTGGTGAGGTGAATGTGACAGAAACCACCGACCCAAGATCGAAGGTCAAACAGGCAAAACATGCTGCATTTTTGAAAGGTTGTTTTCATCCAAAGTTCAAAGCATCAAGATGTCCCGGCGGTCCTTTCAAGAAGGGATTGTGGTGAAAGGCAGAGCTTCCAAATCGACAACCTTGTCTCGTCAAAAATATTTTCATGCGTTGGCCACAGCCCAACCAGTCAATTCTTCGGGCACTGCATCATATCTGGGCCTGGTTGCTGCGATGTCGCCCTCTGTTCATCTTCCCTCGGGTCACGAACCCGCCCGAGCCCGAGGCGGAAGTTCACGAACCCGCACGAGCCCGAGGCGGAAGTTGCCGTCGTCCCTCCTTCCGGTCACCGCTTCAGAGACGGCGCAGTGACTGCCACGTCACTTCCTATCGCGTTCAACTCGACCACGTGGGCCGTTCGTTCTGCCCTCTGCATCGCGATTCAATGCTCATCTTGCTTTGATTTTGGCCTCAATTAATGCAGAGCGTTCTGTGGTCAGAAATCCATTCGTACAATTTTTGGCTCTGCTGACCTACCGCTATGAAACACAGAGAGAAGCAGGGAAACGCAGCGAAAGGCTCAGTGTAACAAACCGAACGGGCCCGAGGTCACAGACCTGCCGGAGTCTCCTGCAGAAGCTCCTTCCATAAACAGGCTTCGGGATAGGGCAGTGATGGGATTCACCTCCACTGAGGCACCAGTCTTTTCCTGCGGCTGTCCTGTGACATTTCCCTGCTGCTCCAAGATGTGACCCCCAATCCACACCAAGTGCATCCACGCATATGCACACCAAGGTCACAGCGCACCAAAATAGGTATCATGCACGCGAAAGGCAAAGTAAATGGGCAGTGAGTAGTTATGTTCACACCAACAGTTCCACATGTGACTGTGATTGCAAATGGGTTTCAACCCTATTCACATGCTGAATGTTGTAAAAGTGGGTGCGTCGTGCGCTGGCGCATGCGGTGTGGATTGGGGGTCAGGGAACCGCGTGGTGATCCAGGGGCTCCTGGGGCTCCTACTGTGGGTGGTGGCACCAATCACATGTGAGCAGGACTCTGATTGGCTCAATAAACACCCTTGTGATTGGCTGTCCTTGGCAGTTTGTTCTGATGGCCCTGAAAGAGGGGGTTTTGGGGTGATGCAGTGGGTCCAGCAGTGAGCCAAATGTTGGGTTCACCCTCGTAGAGAGCAGTCCGGAATTTTCACAAATTTTCTGTGTTGGTGAGAGCGTGGTTCCTGTTGATTCTCCCTGGTTCCACCAGATGTATGGCTCTCAAGTTTGCTAACATGTGCAAATTGTTTCTGTCATCAGATTTCTTGTGCAAGGTGAACTCCTTCCCATCAAATCTTCAACCCCCAGTCTTCCAATCTGGCCCCATGCAGTGTGTGAACAAAGTCTACATCACAAATGATTCCACGTTTCTCTGTGACGTGATTTTTCTCTGTGGAGATCACCCTTCTTCCACTCAAATCATGTACCTGCATATGCTCCTCACTCAGTGTGAAGTGACTGACTTTCTGCCAAGCTGATTGACAGCTGTTGTTGCAGTGTGGTGGAGTGAGGCTGTGAGGAATTCTACAGAGCCACCCAGAATAGAACTTGCCAAATCTAATCATCACTGATTGTGGAACAGCTGTGGATGAGACACCAATAAAAGATGTATTGAGTGAGTACTGGAGTGCAACTCTAGTTGCAAGATCAAATGTTGTGCACTGATGGATATCCAAGATGTTTCCAGATGTCTCTTTTTGCATTTTTCTTTTGATTCAAGACTTCAACAATTTGATTTGGAAACACATCTGCAAGAGTGCAACAAACTTGAATATGCCACAATGTCCTCCCGCTTCAAGTGTCAAAATTTTGGCTGCTTACCCTGGGATGACACCTGTGATGACAACTGGGATTGTCAATTTGGTTGTGGTGAAAATCACCTCTCCGACTGGCGGAAGAAAATTGTGCAAAAGAAAACATGTTTTCTTGCAAATTACCCCGAATGTGCTTGCATCCACAGGACACTTTCAATGATGGACAAATGTGCCAAGCATGTGCTCCACAGGTTCTTTTGTGGTTGAAGTGATGCCCAAACACGGGTAGGACATTTCATCGCCAGCAAAGAGTCTTACCTTCCTATCTGTTACAGTAATGATGCACTTTACACGTGGTTCACCCACAGAAATCACAAAATTCAACAATTTCCAGACACAAAGTTTGACTTGCTTCCTTTTTTCTGAAAAAATTGTGAAAAACATTTTGCTTCTGGAATTTGAAACAAGAAACAAGCCTTTCTTTGAAAGAAATAGTTCCATGGATCTCCCAGTGATATGACAAACCAGAATGCAAGCAACCAAAACACAACTGACTGAAACACAGCAACTGAAACACAGCAACTGAACTGCAAATGTGTGGGATCACAATTTATCTATTTCAATTTGTATTATTTTTATCACTTGGAATGCACCCAAATCTACCCAAATATTCTGCACATTGAAATTTTTAACCTGTTTGCACATAAAGCTTGCCAAAATCTTTGCCAAATATCTGGAACGCTTTTGTAAAATCCCAAATTTGTACCCAAACTTTGGCCCCATCTAAAATCTAGGTTCAAATTGTGAAAAGAAAATAATAAATGACACAAGTCCAACACCAAATCAAGAAACTACATTTCATCCACACATCCTACATCAAATCATTATACTTTCTGAGATATCACTAAATTTGTGCAGTAAAGTCCAAAATTTTGCAGCCCAAAAAATTTGAAGCTTTTGCCTGCAGAAACCCAAAAACACAAACGAGACAAATTCCTCCCTTGCATGTTATCCTTGAGCCATACAAATTCACAAAACCCCCAAAGATCCAAATTTTGAGCACACTGCCTGCAAGTGATTTGTTTCAGTCGCTCTTCAACAAGGTGCAACATCCTCAAATTACCTAAAATTCAAATGAGAACAAGTGTTGAGGTTTTATTTGTTTCATTACAATTTGTCCTTCATCACAATTTGAACGCAAGACATTAAACAATGTAAAACATATTTTTCCTCCACAAGTCTCCATTGCAAACTTCACATTCACAAAAGAAGCTCCATGGAGCTCACAGTGATGTGCGAAATTTGAAATGTAGCTTTTGTGCATTCTGTTTACCATGAATTCCACCATGAGTTCTGCTGGTGATGCATTCTCATCACTACATGTATATGCTCTGGTATCTATGCATTCCAGTTGCTATGTGTTCTGGCTGCTGTGATAAACATTATTTGCAATTCACAGAATATTTCCTGATATGCCTCTACCTTATGGTAATTGCACACAAAGTTCACCTGAAACTTTACCCAACATTAAAAGAAACACTTTCCAAAAATCCCAAATGTCCTCTCTCCCTTTGACACACTTGTCCGTGTACAAAAAAAAATGAAAAAAATGAATGACACCAGCAAAATGCCCACTCAATGTGTCCACATTTCACCAACACCTTCACTAAAAATTTGTGAAACAAAATCTGAAATTTTGCAGCCCCAAAAATAGAACTTTTTGCCCTCACAAACCTTTAAAAATTCTATGCCTCCCAAAAATCCAAATTTGAACCTCATCTTCACCAAGAAAACAAAAGTACTGTTTATTTGTCTCTCATTCAAGCCCATGGGTGCTTTGTTTTGGTTGGTCATTGTTCTGCTCACTTTTTGTATGACCTGGAATCAATTGGTGGAATGGCTGGCAGAACAAACAAGGAACATTCACATCTGAGGAGTAAAAACTGCCACATCGCCAGATGGAACTTAGCTGCTTTTATTGTCAAACACAGTTGTCACAAAAATAGAGTTCATGAGCAAAACTACTTCATCCTTCCCAACTTATTCATTTTGCTTCGTTATTTTCCTCATTGTGGTCCTGATAAATATGATTGGATTTACAATAGAATTTATTGGCATGACAATTGCGGTTATCCAAAACAACATGGCTGTGGGGTATTGATCCTGAAACATGGAAACCAAAAAAATAACACCACTGGGAATCCAACACAAGATGTTTGAACTGGTCATAGCCAAAATTTGAATTATAATTGGCATGTTTGACTGCCTTTTGGAAACTGACTCTTGAATTTTCTTTTGAGATTTTCTCAGAGAAGTTATCAATGTGATGTAAACAACAACAATGAAAATAGCAGCTGTTAGTTGAAACAATGTCACCAGCCAGATGAGAACTTTTGTTATGATCAGAGAATCAGTTGGATCAATGAATGGAGAGCACAGAGCCACAGGAAGTTCAGAAACTAAGACCCATGCAACAACAGTCAGGCTGATGGAAATTACTGTGCTGATTACAAATGCAAGAACAATATATTTGACAACAAACTTTGTTCTTTTGAACTCTGAGTCTATTGGGTGAAGCACAACCATGAGTCTTGAGAATGACAAAAATGAGAGAAGCAGTGGAGACAAAAAAGAAAAATTAAGAATGATAGCAAAGGTGACAAAGCACAATGGACTAGATTTCCATTGTTCTTTTGGCCAAAACTTATCTTGATAGTGCAAATCTGCAGCCCATACTGTAATTATGTATATTGCACACACAAGGTCAGAAGTATTTACAGACGCCACAGTTGATCCATAGGCACCTGTCTTTTCCAACCCTTTTTTGAAAGAGATTCTCTGCAGAATGAGTGATAACATACTAGCAACAACAATGAACATTGAAACAACATAAAACATAGCCTGAAGTGATTTACTGGGTAACAAATTTGAGCATGAAATGTACCAAGGGAGAGGTGCTGTACAGTTTGCTTTGTCTACTAACAAGCAGCACATCTGAAAAATATCTGTTTCTAAAAACCTTATTTGTGTACCTCCAAACCCATTTTTATGAATCTCATGAAACATATTCTTTTCAATTGACAAAATGACAATGGATGAGAGGCTGGTGAATACATTCCCATGCAATACTGAAAGACAATTATCTGTTAAGTTAAAAACCATCAGTGACTGATTCACAAATGCATTGTTGTTTATTATGGATACCAAGTTTCTGCTCAAATTAATCATTCTAATTCTGCGAGATATTTGAAAACATTTTGCTTCTATGATGGTGATAGCATTTGAATTGGTGTCAAGATAAAGAAGATTAGTCATTTCAGACACCATTGAACAGACATCTGCCAGATTGGTATTTGTCATGGAAAATTCAATAGCTTCTCTGAAAACAAAGCTTGACACACTTGCATTGAAAAATGCATTTTGAATAAATATTTTGTGATAGGGTAAATTATATTTCAGCAGATCATCAGCAACATTCTTCTCAAAACATCTCAGTGAAAATGTATAACAGTCACAAAGAAGAGGGCATCTCATCCTTCTGAGCACACAAACATATTCATCATCACCATGAGGACAGTCTTGGTTTCCATCACATACATCACCCAAATGTATGCAACTGTGATACCCTCTACACTTGAACAGACTCCTGCATGTTCTGTTTTTTCTGCAGTTGGATGTGATATTCTCATCTAATCCAAAAGGGCAATCCCATTTGCTGTCACACACATATGACCAGGGGATACAGTAGTAGCCTGGACATTTGAACATCACATTGCACTGAAATTTACTGCACTCTCTTACATGCTCACCTGTTCTGCAAGGAACCAAGTGGCCAAATTTATTTAACTTGTATGTACATATTTCAGAAAAATTGTAAGACTGCACATGGCCATCCCTGCATGCCAATTGTTCCCCTTTTGTTCTGTCTTTGTATGAATTGTGCATGAGTTGTGGTTCATCATTTGCATTCAATCCACAGTCTGCAACCAAGTCATCCACTAAAATCCTACTTATCTTCTGTCCATTTTGACACCAAAAGAATTCATCAAAACCTTCTGCTTTCTTGTGATGCACTTGCATCTTTCTTCCCAAGCTATAAGCTTGACACTTGCTTGAAACTGTCCTCAAATAAAAGAATGAACAGGATGTTTTGCCTGTTTCTCCAATCAGGTACTTGCATTTGCTTGTGTAATTTGTGGTTTTGGAACAAAAACACCCAACTTCATCTGAAGCATCACCTGGGCAATCATTGTTTCCATCACAAACATAAAAACTGGAAACAGAAACTTCTCCACTGCAAACAAATACACTACCACCTTGTACTATTGTTTCTGATTCCAATTTCTTTATGATGAAAGCTTCAGATGACAGTGTTGGAATGTTGTCAAAATCATATTTTACTGTGTTTGAACATTTGGTGTATCTCATCAATTTTTGTAGGTCAGCTGTAAACAGTGGTGGAAATTTTGAATTAATTGCATCAGATACAAACTCTAAAACCTTAAACAAATCAAGTTGCATGTTGTGATGTGACCTGTCAACATGTTTCTGAATTTTTTGAGCACCAGTCTTGTTGTGCCACAGGAACAGAACACAAGTGGCATTGATCACTAAACTTCCTCCCAGGCATATTTCTACACTTGGTTTGTTGTGTGTTGTTTCCAAATTCATATTTCTATGTTCCAAAAGACAATAAACAGTCTTCAGCAATCCTTCATTGCATTTCACAGAAATCCAGATGGGATCAGCTAAATTTGTGAGTACCATTGCTGTACAAGCAAAGTCTTTATGCAACACAGGATAGAATGATTGATTGAAAGAGTCATGCATGTCTCTGCCTGAAAACATGGATAAACACCTGTCAATTCTTTCACATCGAGGGTTGTGTTCTGCAACCTGGAACAAACCCCCAAATTTTATCCACCAAGAGTTGGGTTCCTGGGTTTCAAAGTATAACACTTGTCCTGATGCCGTGTTTGTTGTTTTCCATTGCTGGTATGCAACTGGACCTGAGTTTTGCCACAAAAATACTCCCTGAAACAAAGCAACCTCTGATTTAACTTTGAAACATCAGACCATTGTCAGAGCCAAATGTAAACCAACCAGACTTGAGGACATGGGCACTATCCACACATTCAAGGTCATGTGCAAGAAAATAGTTGGGCTGCCAACAGGCCAGAAAGTCTAAATATTCACCAAGGGGTTCACAATGCCTTCAGCAACAACAAATAATAATCTGCACATCTTCTTTGCCATTTTCCCACCAAGTCATAACAATTTCAAATGATTGCATGAAATGTTTCAACAAAGGAAGGTATTTGGCTTTGTGTCTGCCTTGCTCCAAGTGAGCAACACGTTCTTCCAATGCTTCGGGCAATGTCAGTGACCAATTCCCTTTCTTTCCAAGTTTTCTCTCCACAAAATAATACAAAGAAAGAACAACATGGTGAACACTTGCCATCCCAAACCCCCAACCAAAACTATCAATTTCAGCAACCAAAATCAGCAAAAACAAAATGCATGAATACATCATTGACCAAACAAGCCTGCTTGTTTCTGATACATAGAGCAAAATAGAAAAAATATGTCCAAAAATCACCAAAATGCCATTTTCAATTTCTGGCTTTTAAGATGTCAAAATGTTCCATGTTGTTCCTTTGACACTTAATAGCGGTTATTGTGGGTGTTTGACATGACAAAGAGACCACAATTTGTTCTTCAATGCACATGCAAGATTATTGCTTTCAATGGCACCAGGTACTTTGTTTAGTTGCCTGTTATGTATGCTCATGAGCAAGCCAAACATTGACAAATCACCTGCAGTCAGTTGCAGTGTTAATTTGTGCAGAAAGCTGTGAAAGGAAATACCTTTGTTGTTCTTTTCCACTGCATCAAGTGAGTTAATCCAATGAATACAAGCTCAAAAGCTTCTGGTGAAGGTGTCATAACATGGTATGTGATGTGCTTGTAAGGTGATTGTTTGAGAAGTGCAACAAAGTCATCCAACTCATCTGCACTCCTGAATATAGGCAAAGTCCCTCCTGCAGACATACATGACTTTGATGCAGCATTCCATGACAAGATGAATTCTGCAACATCTGTGGGCTTTGTGCAAAGGGCATGAGGCTCCCTAGTGAAAGCAATGGCAATGTAATATTTGAAATTCAGTGTAGTTTGATTTCTTTTGTGACTGTGAATGACACCACTGAAGTTAAAACACAAAATGGCACATTTGATTTGAAAGAGGCATGGCTTCCAACCCTTTGGTTTTAGGGCCTTCTTAGATATGTTACAGAAATCTGGATTCTTCTGGTGTGTTGTTTTGCTATCTTCAATCCAAAAGGCTTTGAGGTGATAGTTATTGGAGGATGTCATGTTGCCCCCAATTCCTGTGGAATACACAAACACAGTTGAGTCACCTGTCACGTTGCATTGGACTCTGTCTCAAAACATTGTCATAAACTGTATTGCAACAGTAGAAAAACAGGTCCATGAGCCTTGTGATAATTTGAGCAATCTGTCTGTAACAAAATTTTTCAGTAGGCAAACTCATTGCAAGAACCAAAAATGTTCCCATGTTGCTGGTGTGAGCCGGTTGTTGGTAGACTTGATGGTTTATAAGAGTTTGGGAAGTTCTAATGTGTGATTGGTACAGTATTATAAAGAAACCATAATGGGCAGCACAAATGACCAAACCTGAATTAGCAAACCAACTTTGGTGAAAAGCTGAATGAGAAGTCAGCGAAGGAAATGGTGCAAAAGCACGCAGAACAGGAAACCCAAACATGCAACCCAAATGAGCAACATAGTTTTGATGACAATGACCATACAATGCAAAAATTCAAAGTGCTGTTTCCTTTTGTTTAAATGTCTCAAATGGGAGGTGATGCACACAATAGCAACAGCATTCATCACTGGCAATGAAATTTGAAGAACAAAATACTGTGGTCCAGGTCCCATCATTTTCAAAATGAATCAAAGCATTGTCTCTGTTTCAAGCTGCCATTCTTTTCCCCAAATTGTTCCACAGCAACAGTATTCTTGCCCAGCAACAAGGATGAAAAGAGCAAAATTCTGTGGGTGAAGATGATTTCAATGCAGCTCAAAATCAATTGGGAGCTGAAATATCTCTTGAAGAATTTGTCTATGGGAAAAGTATTGTGCCATCACACCCAGAGTGACATGTGATCAAAGCTGCCCCACATGTAAAGAAAATAAATGGACTTTTTCAAATGACAGCTAGAATTTATGCTATTGTAAGTTCACAGCCATCATGGGTTTTATTTTTTTCATCTGAAGATTTGAATTGGATTCATGTCTGAGGCCTGTCCTACAGAGCAACCATAGCAAGTGACCTGTCACTTCAAGGGTCCAGTACAAATTTTAGTCACAAGCTCCAGTGGTCAGGTTTTTTGCACAAATGTGTGGTTTAGTGGTCTATTTGTTGTATCTTGGGCTCTGAATGTGTCAAAAGAACAAAATGTAACACTTTGGATTGGGGGGGGGGTTCAAAGTGACAGATTGAACATTTTTTACTTTGAAAGTGAGCTTTGGCTTTGTCAATGATTCACATAAAAACTCATCACAGAGGCTGTCAGGGAAATTGGGCTTTTTGTTTACATGAGGAAACTTGTCAGTACATTTTCACAGCTACAATTAACAATTCATTTTGGGGGTTTGTGTCCTCATGTGTCAGCGTATACTTCTACAGTGTAGAAAGTTGTTTGGAAGAGAAACATTCTGTGGATTGTGTGGGGAAATGGCTGAAGATAATGATCATGGCACAAAAGGATAATCTGGGGTAGATTTGTGACTCTTTTGTACTTGTTTGTTAATGAGGTGCAGTATAAACAATCATTTTAGTGTTCCAATCTCATAAATTGTACAGGACAAGATGATTTGTGACCATCAGTGAGAATTTTGATTTTTTGAGCACAAAGTGTCAAAAGTTTGTCAGAAGCTGAAATCAATGCACACAAATTCTGAACATTTTCCACATCACTGGTGTTATTGGGTTGTTGGTGGACTTACTGGTTCAAAGAGTTTATTGAATTTACCATTTAAATATTATGTTGAACTGTTAATTTTGCTTATTTAGCAAGTTGAATGAGTCACTTGAACAAGAACCCCAATTGTTCCAATCTCTTTGGGGCACTGGGGCCTGTTTTTATCAGTTCTTGGTTTTATCATATTGTGTCATTGGGTTGTATTTGCTTGGTTTATTGCCACAAACAATCGCAAGCATTTGGGTAAGCCATTCAAGTTGTTCTTTTGGTTGCTCATTCAGGTTGCTCATTTATGTTGTCTTTTGAAACCTCCTTTTATGCAGCAATTCCCCTGACTTCTGCCTCTTGGAGAAATACTGGAATAGTTTGCATTGAGTAATGCCTGACAAATTTGGCTTCTTGTGCCCACAGTTTCTCGCTCAAACAACTTCAACTCTGGAATACCTTGTTCAATACCAAAATGATTGTCTCCACATACACACTCAATCATGCTGATCCAGAGTGAACCACAAAACATTCCAAACAAGTGCAAAAATTTCCCAATAAAAACAGTTTTTTCAACAAAATTCCTGTGTCTTGGGCCCCCCACTCCACCTCAAACAAGTAACATTCTGGTTTGTTTCTAGAAACCTCACATGCGGACATGCTCTGGTGGTTAGCTTTTTCATAGAAATGTATGGTTGAGGAGTCTACTTTTTGTGTATTAGGTTCTAAATAACACTCCAATGCCTCAAAAGAACAAACAAAATATTTTTGAATTTTTGGTGCAAAAAGTTCAAAATGACAAATTCAAAAAAATTTGATGTTGCATTCTGGGCTGTACCTTGAAAGTGAGCAATATTTGATCAAAGTTGGCCACAACTATTTTTATGATATTGGAGGGCCTTTTAGGGCAGGTGGGTGTTGTGTTTCTGGAAAAAGAACCATTATTTATGGTGGGTAAAGTAGAAAGTGTGACTTTAACATCACAATGTGTCACCAGGTGTAACATACAAAATATTTGTTGAGGAAGAGACAATTTTGGTCGGTTGTATGGGAATTGGTGGCAAATATGGTTCGTGGATTCAAAATGTTTGTGTTTTATACATGTGATCAAGGGCAAGGTGAAAACTTCAATGTCAAACTTTGATAAAGTTATGAAAAATGTAGTTTTGAATGTAACCTTTTCATTTTCTGGATCAGTATGACAAAGTATGTTTGGAGATTACCCTTTTGATGTTCAAATCATGCAAGTTGGTTGAAGGAAGATGGGGCTTTGCTCATATCTGATTTTGTCAGTGGCCTCACTGCTCAATTGCAAACACATTCTATTATTTTCCACATTGCCAGTGTCATGCAATAGTCATTAGATTTGGTTGGGTCAAATGTGTGTGTGAGAAGGTATCAGTTGTCTTTGGCTGTGAAGAGGCAATTTCACATTTTGCTGTCTCAGCACATTTTGGACTGGAAACCAAATGGTAAACCTGAATAGCAAACCCATCTGCAAAGCTAAATTGTTCAAAGCACCAAAAGGCCCATGGGCCTGTGTTTCTTGGGTTACTTTACCAACAACAAAATAAAAATGCAAAGGAAATTACCATCACTCTTCAGGCTGCCATTGAAAACATGGCCTGTTGTAGACAAGCAAAATGTGGGGTTTCTGGATGAAAATGAGACTGAACCATGCCATTCCATTCGAGTGATCATTTCTGTATTTGGTGATTTAGAACTGCGATTGTGGTACATTTGCAATTTGAGTTTGGCTTCAACATTCACCTTCAAATCATGAGCATGTATCCAGAGGAGATCAGTTTTCTGGAATTTTCTGAAGCTGAATTCACAACAAAGCAGCAAACTGGAAGGAATAACTTCATGCCGGTGTTGCTTTGCAAACTGTGACCTTTTCTCTTTGGCATCTATTTGATGAGTTATTGTTGCAATGACATCAACCCAGCTGCCATGGTTGCCAGTTCCAAATGATACTGTCAAGTAGGGTGCAGTACCAGGTGTAAACACAGACCTCACATACCATGTAAATGTGGCCACATTGTGAAGTGCGTGTGGCATTTTGATTTGTGATGTCTGTGTATTTGTCTCATAAGAGTCAGTCACTTTCATGAGTTTGGAATGTTCTGGATAAATATCTGTCTCAACACACTGCCGTACATCAAACATCTCAGGTGGAAGTTTGATACTGGAAACCAACAATCCTGGGCAGTGAGTAAAAGAGTTGCATTTTTGATAGATTTTGGAATCTGATCGATGCAGTTCACTGAAACAAAACTCATCTGAATATCCATGCAGGTAAATGTTGTCCAAAATGCCTGCAATTCAAGGAAAGTCAGACAGCATCAGCAGAAGTTAAAAATTGGGGCCAAAGTTATCAGAGCATTGTGGTATGTTCTTGGCATCAAGAGACACAATTCAAAAAGAAGCACATTGAATATGCATGAAACATTTGTTGGATGTCAAATGCATGGCAAAAAACACACCTCTGAAAAAGCCAGTGACATTAAATTGAATGTGACCTGAAATTCCATAAATTCCATCTGTTTTCTTTTCCCCTATGTTCATTCTGCACATTGTGTTGACAAATTCAGCATTCCTGACATTGCTGCGTGTCAGTTGTAAAATAATGCATTTGCCTTCATTTGGTGTCACATAGAAATCACTATAATAACCAGCCAAATCAGCAAATTCAGTTGCCTTTCTTGTTACTCCTGGATGAGTACAAACATCTATGAACTTTGATCTGCATTCTGTTCTGCTGAAAAGGAATGCTGTGCTGACAGATGAGTATCTATTGTAACAATACAAAATTAATTTTACAGTGGAATTGTTTGAGTAGATGTTTTGAAATACATAAGGAATAGCACTGAAAATATTGGAACCAGTGATTATGTTGTTATCAAATGTAGGCTTTTGACAAAGAGTAATTATTTCCTGACTTCCATCAAAAACAGCCACACCTGCAAAATCACAGGTCAGGGTATTGTTTTCACCACTGTGTGTCATGTTTGTTATGGAGATGTTGATGTGAAAACCAGGTTTAGTTTTTAATTCCAGGTGATAAAACTTTGAGTCTTTCCTGTTGGCCTGAGTAACTGCACAGATATATGAAAGAGAAGAGTTTGGAGATACTACTTGTGTATCAGAAGTGTCCCATGTATTTCTGTACTCATTTTTGAATTGTATCAATGAATAAGAATTATAGGCATGTATGACACATTGAAAAGTTGATGTTACAAAAAAATCAATGTTGTTCACTGATTGCAGTTTTGCTAGTTTTTCAGACAATGTTCCAGGACCATCAAAGATTTCTATTTCCGCACCTGATGGGGCTTTCAGTTGAATAATTTCAAGTTTGCTAGCAACTATTCTGCCCACATTTAATTGTTTCTGGGCTTGTGTAAATTCGACACACCAGGTCTGGGCAAGTTGTGTAATTTCTAATTTCTGGCTCTCACCTCCAAGCCACCTGTTGCTGATACTACCAATATCAATAATACTGTAAGATAACTTCATGTCAAATATAACATAAAAACCAATCTGTGTGGCAACTTGAGTGCTTTCACATTGATGGAAGAGTGATATTTGTGGCCACATTCCTCCAAAGACTTGCAATAAATGTGAGAAACAACAAATTGATAGCCACCCTGCACCAACCTTGTGATGTTCAGGGTGGTAGTGGGAAAAATAGATGTAGTGAAATGTCATGTTCAATTGGTTGATTTTTCTTGACACAAGAAAAGCCCACAAAATCTGTGCCCATCTCTTCCACCTGGGGTTTGAGTGAAATGAAGGAGAAATCAAACCAGCAGGCCACGGAACAACTGAAATGGGAAGGGATATGGTTGGTCAATGGAATTTTGATGCAGGTGTTGTGCCACTGTGTTGAAGCATGCTATCTTGAGTTTGTTTTCGAGCATCAAGGTTCAACAGAACCACAACTGATAACTGGCTCAACAAAGATCAAACATATGCCCAGGTTGACTCATGTTTGAGCCCAAAACTTTCACACAGAATTTCAACACACAAAATGCAAAAAAGGTCTTTTGGACCTTCAGCACAAAATTGGGGGGAGTTACTTGTCAGGATGAGGGCAAATTCAAAACAAATGGGAACTCTGGATCCACCAAAACTGCTGCTGGAACAGTGAATGTCAGGTTGGCTTGTGATGTTTTGAAAACAAAGGTTTTCTTCAACATTTACCTTCATAGTGTTTTTCTATTGACTGATTTGCTGAAGTAAATTGGTTTGTCCTGATCTGCTTGCAAAATGACAGAGATATTTCTGTAGCAAGAGCAGCAAAGCTTCTGACTTGATAAACCTCATTGGTGGCAAGAAATACTTTTTCAATTATAGATTGCAACAATCTCCTGGCATAGACAAACCAACATTTTGTGGGATGTTTGTAAATGTATCTTTTCATAGTGTTTGTGTTCATTTCATGCATTTGATGTGTGGATGCAACAAAAACAATAACAAATCCAAACAAGGTCATTGAAACCATGTCAACCCAGTTTTGCTCTTTTTGTAGCAGTTCATCCCTTCATTCTTTTGTGACACGTGATGATCTTTGGATCTCCATTCTACACATCCTGATTATTTGAGATAAAAATAGAAACAAACTGCAAATGTTCACAAAATGTGTTGTGTTCCTCATCCAAATTATATTTTCCATTGTTCCTTCAAGCAACCAAACTGGTCAAATCACTGTTTTTGGTCCATTAGATTTCTACACAATCAGAAGTTGCAAATATTCTGGTTTACTTTTGAAACAAGTTATTTCTTTGAAATGTAACAAGAGACATTTCTACAAAATCCTGATTGACTTTTGCAGTCATCATTGCCAGTGTCCTTTACACACATGTTGCTTTGACTAGAACTGAACACCAACTACCACAACAAGCAGTCTTCCTTATCACCTTCCACACTACAATCTTTGCTTGTGGCAAGTGCTAAATCATGCAAACACAGGATGGTATTGTTGGAATACTGCTACTGTCTGTTCATTCTTTTCACTCCCTTCCTATCCTCCTGCTCCTTTGTTCTAATTTGTGACTTGAGCCAGAAAAAGATTCTCAGAGACAACAGCCCAGGCAACCAGATGCAAATGACTCTATCTCAGGTTCTATTCAAGATAGAAACTTGATGTCCAGTTCAATGAAAGGTGTTCAGACACATGTTCTCTGAAAGGAGATTGGTTACTCCAGATACTCTTGGCAACATGCCTTTGTAACCAGATGCAAATGACTCTATCTCAGGTTCTTTTCAAGACAGAAACTTAATGTTTGCTTTTTCATGATCTTTGAACATAATTAAAACTAGATTCAGTGTGAGACATCAAACCCCAAGATACCTTCAGAACTGAGCACTTCCTGTTCACTTTCTTCAAATGGCTGCAAAAACCAATTTGCATCAAACAACTCCATTCCACACTGTTTTTCACACAAGAAGTGCATGCACTGAAAGGGGTTTTGTCCAAAAATACGCCAAGATGGCATCTCCAGTGATTCGAACAAATTACAAATGCAAATGGCAGTGATGTCACATGATTGCATGCTCTAGAAACTGAAAGTCCCAAACAGTGTGAACAAAAAATAAGAGACCGTATCTCATTTTTCATACCCACCAAGAATCAGTGACAAAAGTTAAAATTTTTCAAGAAACAAAAAAGTCAAAAATGCACTTTTTGTGATTCTGAAAAAATTAAACATAATTGATCC
>JAAUXT010131516.1_pt1 | contig 31658 bp, 38 predicted proteins | sample 7278171 | NCBI WGS metagenome assembly JAAUXT01 (sample SAMN14350112, study PRJNA611818) | marine sediment metagenome | isolation source: surface marine sediment (1.8m) | place: French Polynesia: Moorea | collected 2018-08
AGATCAACTCCTTACCTGAGGCATGTTATCTTTTTATTCCATGCCAGCTTGCAAACCTTGGGGCCGTCCAGAGAACACGAAAGGGATGATGGGCATGCACCAGAAGTTCGGGGCCCTGCTACCAACACTCTTGGGCGGACCACCGAAGCCTTCTGTTCGCGGGCTGAGAACGTCTCAGCCACAGCCAGTGTGCTAGTGCCAATGCGTTTGTGGTGTACTTCATCTTTATACGTTCTCATTTTTGGATGCAAGGAAAGCTCACAACCGACTGCGATGGATCGGTAGAACACAAAAAATGGCAGGAACCAGCGGGAACTCTGTTAGTGGCTCTTACCGCGTACATAGTGGCCTGAAAAAACTTTGACACTGGTGGGAACCTGAAATGGCCCCAGGCACGGGTCTCTTCATTTCAGGCAACGACCTGAAATGGCCAGCCCCCTCCCACCCACCCACTGAACCGTCTTGCGTGCTACCAATGACTCCCACGTATAACAGCCCGATCCGAGGGCCTTCGTACTGAGCATCAGCTCCGAAATGGCCTGAAAACGTTTGCACACCGGGAGCATCTAAATCTCCCTGATAAAAGTCCCTTCTCGGATTCGTGTCCACAGGGGCTGCAGATGTCTGGATTGCAACGTGACGTGAAAACTCTCAGCGTTGCTGTCTGAGCAACATGACAGATTTGGTCTCTGGGATTGCCTTCCGTGAACCTCGTTTGTTCCTGCGACAGCAAAGCAGATCAGATCGGGGACTGAGAAATTCCAGGAGATCGTGGCCGTGTGATTCTGATCCGAGTCCAGACAGACCCCCAGACTGCGGGCGCAGAAAGCAGGCAGACCCCAAACCGCGGGCCTGGTGATGCTGAAGCCCCAGACCTGCACAGATGCGGCTTCCCGCACAGAGGTGGAGCTCAAGCTGACCGAGTGAAGAGCCGTGGCTGGCTGCTGAGCCTGCAACGAGAGAAGAACAAACCATCGCTCAAAGGGTTGTGACATCAATTTTTGATGTCTCGAGAAAGCATCGCTTTCTTTGAACTTGTTGTTTTCAGGTGCAAGACATGCTTGGAAAATTCCCAGTGGGAACAGCAAAAAAACACGTGTGTGTGTGTGGGAGCGTGCACACTGTATGCGTGTGTGTGCGTGCGTGCGTGCGCGCTTGTGTGTGTGTGTGTGTGTGTGTGTGTGTGTGTGGTGCGTATGTATGTGTGCGCATGTTTCCTCGTGCCTTGCATCTTTGCTCTGTTTGAGTGTTTTTGCAACGCGAATATTGAGAAACACAACGCTACCGAATTGAACAATGGCTTTCCGTGCAAATTTCTTTCTCCTTTTGACGTCAAAAATGCTGAATCTTCGTGGTTGGAACGACAAAAAGGAGTGTGCATCATGCAGAGTGAAACACACTCTATCCAAAATGCAGAGTGAAACACGCTCTTTCCCTTTTGGGTCTTTAATGGGGCTTTCTTCACCTCTGACTGTTGAATTATTCAGCGGTTTCGTCTGTGCGTATTTACCGGGACCTTTGCTACACATTAGTATCTGTGACTGCAAATGACGGCGAAGGTCGAAACTGGAGGACGCGGGTCGCAGCGTGGTGCACTTGAGTGCTCCACTTGGGCTGCTCCCAACGAGACGGAGCTCTACAGCTGGCCGCTCCTGGCTCCTGCAGATTCAGGAGGACTCCGACCGTCTCGTACGGGGGGAGGGACAGTCCAGCTTTTTTGCCAAGGAAAGATCAATGTGCGTCAAATTGGCAACAGTTATTTTCCGCAGTTTGGAGTCCGAACCTCGAGCCCCGCGCTCTGTCTGAAGCCTGGTTTGTTGTCCGTCTGAAAGCCAAGAGACAAAGCCAGACTAAGCTCTTCAAATGGACATTTTCTTTCTCAGGACTTGCGGTCCACACAGAAAGGGAAACAGAACCTCAAAGGTGCTTCAGCGCTGGTTTTCTTCGAAGCTGCTCTGTTACACAGGATGGCCAAGATGTCCAGCTACCGCCATGTCCTGTTTGTTTCGAGTCTGGCAGCACCCGATGGTTGGGGTTGCCAGGAGATTTTCCAGCTGTGAACCTCGCAAACACGAGGGTGGAATTCATCGTTGTAAGAATGGGACAGTTGCAATCATGCACGCACTTTCAAGTCAAATTCCAATCAAACTCTGGTGTCTATTTTGCTGGAAACAACGGGGAATGGATCCCTGTTGTTTGCTGAACAAGACCAACACAGTTGAACATTTTGTTGTTGTAGTCCGTGGCAAAAATTCAGGTCAAACAGAGTCTGCTTGGGCCCCAAATCGTGCCAAACTGGAAAGGATTTTTGTCTGGAAAATTGGTCTCAGGGGGAACAAGCTTGTTTGAAAACGAAAAACCCGGATGTCTTTTTCACATGGCAACAACGTGAATTGAGCATCCCATGTTGTGTGCCGTGAATCCATCTTCAGCCTCAAGTGCTCGTCGTTCTGAAACGTTGAGAATACATGTCACGTCACGTCACGTCACGTCACGTCACGTCACATCACGTCCACTCACCGTCGTGCTGAGCGACGCTGACGTTCCGGTCACGAGGATCAGCATCGCGACGAACGAGAAGAGCGACAGCGCGAGCACGACGAAGGAGCCGAGGGTGTTGCTCTGCACCTCCCAGAGTGCGTAGATGAGGAAGACGATGATTGGGACGGAGAAGAGGTAGAGGAACAAGAGGTAGAGCGATACGACGTTGTCGTAGGAGCCCACGAGGCGACACAGGTCCTGGAACTGCAGGCGAAATGCTTCGATCTGACTGCTTTTGGTTGCATTATTGAAGCACGCAGGTTGCGTGGGGTTGTTGTGGTTCTCCACAGCTTCTTGAAGCTCAAGGGTGAAGAACTGAAACTCATCCTTCAAGTTTTTGGTGATGCACACGCAGAATATGACTGACTGCAGCCATGCCAGACGCAGATAAATATTCACAGTGGAATTGAGCATCTGTAACCACGTGGGCTTGTGGTCTCTGAAGTACACAAAGAGAGCCAGTTCGAATCTGTTGTAGTTCTCAGAGTTCCCGAGGAGTATGTAGACTGTACTAGAGGCCCAGAGACAAAGGGTGATTGTGTTGATAACAACGACCCTCATGAGAACGTGCCTCCTCATTGTATTAATGGACACGCCCTTGTACTTGAGCTTGTAGCGTCTCCATTCCCTCACAAACACAGCCATGCGTCTGTGCCAGAAGTACACGCAGCACGAAATCCCACACGCCATCTGCAGGGCGTACAGATGGAAGCACATCTTCTTGAAAAGCCACGTCCCGTAGGTGTCCTCTCGACTGTAGGCGGGGAAGTACTTGAGTACGTTGAGCCAGGCGAGGGTCAGCGTGACGCAGCAGTGCGCAGTGCACGGGTCCCACCGGCGCCACTCGGTCAGGGGGTGGCGGCGCCGCCGTCTCCAGATGAGACCCAGAGCGAGCAGGCTGAGGTAGAGCGGACGCCAAGCGTCCAGGCTCCGGTCATCCTGCCCCTCCTCCTCCTGCTCCTGCTGCACGGTCCGCACGGCGGAGCTTTGAGACCTGTCCGCTGTCGGCTGAGCGTCCGCAGTTGCCTTGTCCATCTCATTCAGAAGATTGTCGGCAGCGCTATTGTCCACGTCCACGTCCACTTGGGTGGTCATGCCGCTTTTAGTCTTCAATATGTCCACGCTTGAGAATTGTCATTGCCTTTTCAGGATTTTTTGGGCAGATCCGTTCCTTTGAAGCTGTTTTCCAATAAAGAAACACCTGCATTTTGTGTGACACCGACTTGTGGTTTCATCTGGATGGTTCCTGACCTCGCATGGTCCCTGCCATCAAATGTTCTGCGTTCCATTTGCAGCGCCAGTTGCGTTGAGCCGGATTTATTGCAACCTGCAAGTTGTGTAAATCACGTTTCGTCTGAGTGGAGGATCTAAAACTGATCCTCCTCGGATGGTTCAATGGATGCAGCGGACACAAATCCTCTTTTGGATGGCAGGTGGTTATCGTACTGGCAGACGTGCACATATCCTGTCCTTCTGCGGCCGCAGTTGCGTCTTTCACTTGATCCGGACTGTGTTGTTGGGGTGTGGTGCCAGAGGAACTTTTTCTCACCCACGACACCCAAGGGAAACAACCACAAGTACCATCGTAAAAAATAACGAAGCTGTGGTCACAACGGATGGCGCGCGTCCAGAATGCGAAAGAGACTTTTGCGTGTCTACAACGACACACAAGGTCCCTCACACTGGCCTGCAGCAGTGAAGTGGTGTGTTCCATGTCTTCAATTGAAGCGCGGAGCTAAGGTTTTGTCACAAAAACCGACGCCCAAGGGCAGGTCCGTGCCTGATCCAAAAGTTGAGGTGCCAACTTTTTGTGGCATGTTGGGCAAAAAAAAAGTTCATAGTTCGGGCGCAGGGACGATCGTTGCATCCGCGGCTGAATTTTCAGGGATTTTCTTTGTTGTTGTTGTTGTTGTTGTTGTTGTTGTTGTTGTTGGTGGTGGTGGTGGTGGTGGTGGTGGTGGTGGTAGTGGTGGTGGTGGTGGTGTGTGTGCGTGTGTGCGTGTCTGACCCGCATGGGTTCTTGTCTGGTGCGGACTGGGAACCAACCCACTGCATGAGACTCATCACCGGACGTTGACTTGTGGATCAGCGCTCCAGGGACCTGATTTAGTGCAGATGAGCAGACGTACACACAGCGTTTGAACGCTCCGCATTGGTCCCGTCTCATTACACAACAACATACATGTAAATTTCCCGTGGGTTATTCCAATTAAATATTGATGACAATGTTCTGTTTTGCATCAGTGCCGCTTTCATCTCCATATGTTGCTGTGAGTTATTTGGGGCAAGCACGAATTCAAGGATGGAAGTCAAAGGGGTGGAGCTGACAGTGTTCATGCGTGGTGCCATGGTGTTTGCTCTTTCTACAGGGGAACAACGCCTTCCATTTCCGGATGGTGTGTCTGTCACATTCACGCTGTGGTCATTTCGCTTGGAGTCTTCGTGGTCTGAAGGTGAAACACATTGAGAATTTGATTGGCCCCAGGGATTCATGTTTGTGTCATCGAAATTGGCCTTTGTTTTGGACTCACAGTGCCTGAGTCTGGGATGGAGGGGTATTTTGAGAGGGTTTGGACGACGTCTCGCAGTCCTGCAGAATGTGCACAAAGACAATATTGTTGCATTGTGATTGTAATTGTGAACTTGGCACTTGGAATAAATTATTTTCTTTTCGCACTTTCTGAAGTCCTGGAAGATTTCCTCCCATTTTGAAACCCAAAACAAACCCCCATTGCAGACTTACGCGTGAATCTCAGACTCATTTGTGGAATGAAATCCTTTGAGTTTGAAACACCTTGGGCACAGCACGCCATTTCCTTGGCCTCTTGTTTTGTTGAGGTGTTTCTGTCGCACGTTTCAGACACAAAGGTCTTTTGTTGTGCAAATGATGTGCAATCTACTGTCAATAGGTCTGGGAACAAAAGACCAACAAGGTTTTGTTCAAGACAGCAGCTCTGGTTCAGAAAATGGCTTCCCCGGAGACTCTGATCAATGCAAAATAACGAACAGACACATTTTCGATTATATTTTCTCAGCAGACATCAAGCAATTGCTGTAGTGCTTATCACAGTTACGAAGAGAAAGAGCTGAAGTATCTGACAGGAATAAAACAGCAACTTTTATGAGCGCACGTTGCAGAAAATATCTAGTTACAAAAATTGTAAAATGGTTCTTGTATCAAAAGACAAAGAGATAAAAAGTTTATTTTACAACAGTGTTTTGCTTTTGGTCGCGTTTTCAGTTGGCAGCAGCTGTTGTCATGGTGACGTTTCCCATCGGGTCGGTCTGCTGACTCGCGCGCAGACCCATGGTCAGCTTGACCGTCAGAGCCACGTATGAGATGACAGCTGTGAACAGCTGCAAAGAGACAGACGGGCGACCTTTTGTCATGAAGACTTGTCACACAGACATGTCCTTCCGAGCGAGCCTGTCTTGTGCACTGACAATTGACAGAGCCATGACATTCCTGAAGCAACGGACCTGCTGGTGGTTTCTTGGGTGGCAGGACCTTGTCAATTTGCTGTCCCACCTGTGGATTGTCATTTGGGAGTGGTAGTGGGTTGTGCCTTCCCAGATGTTGGGTAAGTCCTGCTCCCTTTGACAGAATTTCAGAGTGGGCCCAACCCCAGCATTGCCAAAGCCTCGGGACGTACCCGCGCTCATTGTTCTGCTTTCTTGTTTGGACAACAGCGAATGTGAAACGCGCAGGACACTGCGGTTCGTCGGTCCCTCAGGTCAAAGAACTGAAAAGCGTGTGTGGCGTTTCCCCCTTGTTACAAGGATGAATTGGAACTTGTGCACATGTGGACCTCAGATCCCACAACATGAGGACCTGATGTCTCTGACACTCACCGTGACGAACAGAGCTCTGTCGATTTTCACGACGGTTCCAAGCGTCAAACCGATGTGATCGTGGCTGATTTTGTGAAGATACATCTGCAAAGACAAAAGACATGGCAAAAATCTTGAACACAGCCCAATAAACAAGGTACGAAACAATTCTGGAGGTTCTGGGCCACGTGATTGGTGGTTTCCGACGTTTCGCAGGAAATTTGCATCAGGTCTCAGTGTTTCTTATCAGAGTCTTTGCTGTTTGGTAAGTCTTCACAATATTGGAGTGTGCAAGACGCAACACTGTTTCGAGGTTCATTCGCTGACACCTGTTTAAGAAGCCAAGAAAGATACGGATTTGGTTACAATCGAGACAATTCTGGATTCGAAGTGTCAAGGCTGAGGTTGGTGGGGCGAGGGGTTCCACTGACCTGAGCCGAAATTGCCTCTTGCACTGAGCAGGTCGTCAAGTCGATGCCCTGAATCACATCTCTGCTGCCCCTGGCCTGAAATTCGAGACAGAAACTGATGAAAGAGGTCAAACAAGAATTGGTTTTACTAATATTCACCCATGTTTTCGAGTCATACCCAAGAGCAAGACGCACACCCACTTTTGCTTTGATTTTCTGGTGTCAAGGTCCAGTGAAGATAACGCCGATCTCAAACCCAAGATCACACACGCGCCCTGCTTTGGACGCAAAATGTGGGGGAAAGGGCGTGTCTTGTGCGTGGGATGTGTCACCTCGACCTATTTCTCAGTCTCAGTCTCAGTTCTCTTCCGCGTGCCACCTTCTTGGGTGGTGCCCAGAAGAGCTGAGACTAAGACTGAGAAATAGCTGCAGACACGTATCTTATGTGGGTGCAAACGACAGGGTTTGCTTTTCGTTTCGCGACAAAAGAGGAAGGGAGCTTACGGCTGTGGCGAGCGTGGTGGCCGAGTAACTGATCCAGGTGACGATGACGCTGAAGAGCACCAGCCCCGTCATGCCCATCATGTACATGGCCAGGTCCTCAAATATCAGGTTTACGAAGGTGCCGCCCGCAAACAGGAGTATGACGATCAGGGGGATATTGAACAGGTAAACCATGAGCAGATAGACGTGCAGAATCTTGTCCAGTCGCGCCACCAAACGAGCCAGGTCCAAGTGACGAAGACGACTTCGTTCAACCTCGTAAAGAGAGACGATTGGTTTGGGACGCTCCAGCAGCGTCTGGTGCGACCCTGTTAGTCGTCGTTTGGTTGCTAGGAAACCCAGTTTGCTGTTTTGTGTGATGGTCTGAGAACAATCTTGTGTGAGCAGTTCAAACTCCTTTGATAGCAACGCGCATGCGCTGGTGGCGACGATCACAGTCTGCATCCAAGCGAAGACGACGTAGAAATAAACGAAGAGCCACATGATTTCCAGAGCACGTCGGAGGACAGGGTGTGAAGTGGGCACCAGTTCCACGAAGGGCATCAGCTTTCGTGGGAAATCTTCCGACATCGGGCCTCCAAAAAGGGGTTTCACAACACCAGTCATCGCAAAGTAAAGAACAAACACCACGTCTGTAACGATGATCCTTTTCGTCACGCATCTTTTCATCATTTTCAGAGGAAGCCCTCCGTGCTTCAGTTTGTAGTTTTCCCATTGTCTCAGGAAACAAGGGACGTGCTTGTGATTAAAATACACAAAAGCCGTCAAGCTGGCAGCGACCTGCGCGGCTGATATGTGAGCAGTGAACTTCACTATGAACTCAGGGTTCAGAGTCTCCTTGCTGTGATACATGAAAAAGTAGTTCAGAACGAAGGTCCAGATGCAGGCCAGGACAACACAGCAGTGGACTGTGTGGACGTCCATGCAGCGCACGGTGGTGCGCTTCCAGATGAGCCCGAAGAAGAGCTGGCTGATGGACAGGCCCCTGAAGACCCTGGTCAGCGCCAGATCTCCGCTGTCCTCTACAGGCTCCTCGCTCAGCACATGTACCACGACGTCGTTCTTCTTCGTCCCGTCCCTCGGCTGCTGCGGCAGGGGTCGCGACTTGATCATCATCGTCTTCCTCGTGGGGTGTGGCAAGATCTCTGTGGCTGTTGCTGTTGTTGTTGTTGTTGCTGCTGCCGTTGTTGCTTCAGTTCACAATGCAGAATCCTGTCGCCACGTTGCTGCTGTTGCCGTTGTTGTTCTTGTTGCTTCAGTTCACGTGCAAAAATCCTGTTCTCACGTTGCTGCGTCATCCGGGTACAACCACATCACGGAAACTCTTCACCCTGGACGTGACCCAACAACAGCTTCTTCAATTCAATAGGTCACCATGCAACGTGCTTCTCTTTGTGTTGAATGACACTTGAAAATAAACAGCAAAAGTAAAGCTTTTGCATTCCCATGCACAAACGCATCTGTGCACCGAGTTATCAAATCATCATTGAAACGCATGATGTTTGTTTTCACTTCACACTCCAACACATGTGTTTTGTGTCTGCTTTATGCCAGCGAACCACGGGCGCCTTGTGCACAACCTGTTATTTCTGAACTGCAGCAGAGCAGCCCTGGCCTCAGCAGTCGATTCTGGTGCGGTTAGCTGTGCGAGGCACAACGTGCGCACAGCAATACACTACAGTCCTCCGAGATTAGATCTGCGTCCGTCCGAAGAGAAACGATAACACAGACCCCTGCAACATGGTGGGTTTTTCAGGAAATGCGCTTGCATGCAAAATATTGATTTGACTTCAAAGTGAAATTGGGTTGTTACTGTTGTTTGTGTTGGAGTGTTTGTTGATGATGCGAAGCATTCATCTGTTTCTCTTGTATTGTTTTCGACCGACACAGGTGCACCAGGATCCACCTGACTCGCACCACAAATTTGTGAGCTTTCTCGTCGTGCCTGGTGCCACCAATTGTGTCTGAAACACAGCACGAAGACGAAACGTACGGCATTTGAGGGCAAGCGATCGCTGAATGCAATTGTTCCTGGGTGTACAGCTCCCTTCAGGTTCAACATGCGACAGACACGCCGGAGGCAGATGAAGAATCCGCTACTCGATGCAACAATGTAGAGAGACAACACGGTGGAATCGTTGAGCCCTCCGATTTTTGAATGACTGGGTTCCATCTACGCGTGCGGTTGACCGGCGGCGAAGTGGCGCCACTTCGCCCCTGGGTTGAAGATGGAGCGAAGTGGGCGAAGTCAGCCATTTGGGCTCACTCGCCTGGCGGAAACGCGTTGGAACACACGGAATGAACTGATTTCCACACCACAGAAAACCTGTGAAAACCCGAGTCACTTGGAAAGGTCCACATGCGCATGCAATTGTGCAAACAACCAGTAGGTCCTTGGTTGATTGACCAAAGAACCAAGAAACCAGGTTTCTAATCCCAGTTCATTGTGTTGTTATCTGCACTCGATTTGCATTCACAAGAAAAAAAACTGCGCACCGTGTCAGTTTCAATTTTTTGGTTGGGGTCCCGACTCCCCGGAGGGCAATTCAATGTTTGAAAAATTCACGCACCAAAAGAGAACTTGTGTTTGCACCTGTGGCTCCATTTGATTGAGAATGTGAATGCAGGACTGCTGAACAAATTGCTTGTGTGTGTGTGTGTGTGTGTGTGTGTGTGTGTGTGTGTGTTGTGTGTGTGTGTGCGTGTGCGTGCGTGTGTGGCCTCGTCTCCTCACCGCCCCTGGTCCACGTTTTGTGGAAACATCAGACGCCTCGCCCTCAGCCTTTCTCCTTTGTCATGCAATCAGGATAGTACGAACGCAACACACGGAGAGAGAGACAGGACTCTGGAAGACACACGCAGTGTGTGGAGGCTAATTGTGGGAAACAACACACCGTCTCGCAATTCAACGCAGCTCTGGACTGTCGCTTGTCATTCTGGAATGTACGCACGATTGCTGCTTGAGAGGCCCAGGACGCCTCAGTGGCGTCCACGGAAGACTTCCACACGTTTCTCAACTTCAGTCCACACGCAGGAGATGATTTATAAACGGCACGCGGCCATTGTTGTGCACCTGAGCTCCTGCCAGTGGCAGGTGGTCTTTCTCCAGTGTTGGCTGAAACGCAATCCTTCAATGCTGCTCTGGTCTGCAGCACTGTGTGTGTGTGTGTGTGTGTGTGTGTGTGTGTGTGTCTGAGAGATCATACAGTGCTGAGTGTGTGTGTGTGCGTGCGTGTGTGTGTTTGAGAGATCATGTGGTGCTGAGTGTGTGTGTGCGTGCGTGTGTGTTGAGAGAGTGTGTGCGTGTGTATGCACCCTGTCTATCTGAGAGGTCGTGTGGTGCTTAGACCAGGTGTACAAAGATAGAAATCGATCCTCCAGGTGAAGGCTCTGAAAGGTCCACGCGCTAAAAGGCTCGTCGGGCACGGCGAACAAGCGCAGTCGATGAGACACGATGTCTGAACATATGCGAAGACCACATGTGCCTGGTTCACTGTACATGCACTTGCGACTCTGCACAGTGGCGAGGTTTAGCACGGCCTTTCTATCGATACGTGCGGTGCCCCAATTGCCGGACCAGAAGGCCAGATCAATGTCATGTGGGGTGTAGCCCGGTGAACGCGTGGGTGCGTCCCACACGTACACGGTACAAGCTCACACATCCATCTCAAGTCCCTCTTCATGACACTATCTCACTCCATATCACATATCATGCACACACACAAGTCCAGTCGAGAAGACATTTTTCAGGTGAAGCGGTAAGGTTCAAATGTACGGGTGAAATATTCACACGCAAGAAGAACCGTGCAGACACCCCCGAATTTGCACTGAGAGCCAATGACAAGTGACTTTACGGTTTCTGTGTCACCGATCTGGCAATTGAGGAATAGGAGCTATTCACTGAACTTCCAGACTGAAAACGTGGTCATTGTTCGGAATGTTCTGAACCACACAACATCCTCCTGAAAGTTTCAGCTGGTGAAACAAGACAAGTGACGCCATGCTAAGTTTGGACACGGAAATGAATGATTGAGTTTCGCAGCTTTGCATTTCTTGGTTTCCGTGTCGTGTTTGCTTTGGTGTGTGAAGGGAAGACAGGCTCCTCCTCCCTGGGGATAAACCTTTCTCAGCAGGAGATGGATCAGGTGTCACCGCAAACTGCAAATGTTTTTATGCAGAGCAAACATGTCGGAACCTTGCAAGCAAAGATTTTTTGTCCTGATGTGGGAGCAATTTTTCTTGAAACTGTTGCGTGGTGTGCAGATGACAGATGCTGACAACGCGCGGACTGAATTTAAATTGATGCGGGTTGACTTCGCCTTTGCAAACATACCACGAGTGTCTCCACTGTGTCAAACAACAGGTCTGCATGTCTGGTGCGTTCAAATTGCCTGTTTTTCAGGAGGGCTTCAAATTTCTTGTTCAAATCCATTTGTCTGGCACAGACTCTGTTTTTGTGATGTGAGTCTGCGTGTTGCTTTGCATCCCGGTCAGGTGGACGAGCACGTGGCTTCACAAGGATCTGGACTCCAGAGCAACTGTCCGATCTTGGGAGTCTGGCTTCCACGTGAATATGTTGATTGAACCAGTACCTCTGCTTCCGCTAATTAACTGTGTTGTCCTCTGAGCGGACGTGTTTGAAATACGCAAAAGCCAACGCAGATCTTTGCCTTGGAGAAGTTCTGCCCGGGTATATCACGCGAACACAAGCGGCACTGTTTTATGCACAAGCCTCTGCAGGAGCTGGATGTATGGCTTTCCTCAACTGGATGTATGAAGTTTCCCCCACTGAGATGGTGGGCGGGGGAGATGGCTGCATCTGCATTTTGAGCTTTTAGGAACCACACACGGCGAATATTCCAACACAGTTGTCGGCTCTCGGAAAATTGCGATTAATATTGCATGTGTGTGACGAATGCTTCCGTCTCCGACTCACACTGGTTCCGTTGTGGGGATCCACCGCGCCTTGTAATCTGGTTTGGTCATCTTGTGCTGGGGCCATGGAGTGCGCACACGGTGAAACACTCTGTGCTCAGACCTGTTTGGCCTGGACCAGGGTGTCCCATCTGGAAAAAGCGTCTAAAATTTTCACAATTTGCTTTGTGGGGTGCATGTGGTTGATTACAAGGGACGAATTCAGAATTTGGTCAGAAGGCTGAACAACGTTTGTACCTGCGGTTCTTCTGTGTGGAGTAAACCAAGGGGGATCAAGAGGCCTGGTGCAATGAAGTGGCCAAACACCCAAAACCAGGAGGTGCGGGAGTCTGTAGTGGGTTCAGATTTAACTGGGAATGACTAAGGTCTCGACAAGCCTCTGATCACACTCGAAGGGGCAGAGAGGGGTGACTGGGCATTTTTCCTCGGACCTGGTCCCTGGAGATACACAGGTGTCTGGTCATTTCAAGACACCTGCATCTGAAAACTCCCCTTTGCTTGTCATTTCATTCCAGGTGAAAACATTTTTTCGGGATCAGGACGTCACGGGTCCGTGGTCCCTGGATCCACCTCTGAATTGTGTGATGGAAGGACACGATCAGGTTCCCAGCAAATCGCCCGTCTTCAATGTGACCTTCCCTGACGCTTATGGCTGCTGCGCCGGACGGAAAACAGAGCTTCTCTCTGGCAGGAAACAACAGATTGAGGCGCGATGTCTGGTCTCTTGTCACTGCAGAGTCTCAACACTGTTCCTTTGTTGCCAGACAACATGCATCTTGAGACAGTGCAAAGAGAGGACGTTTCCTCGATTATTCTCCCCAAGTGGAGAAAGGTTGGGTATCCTTCATGACTGTACGCGTACGTTTGCAGCAATGAAAGAAGTTGTTCACAGTTTCAACTCTCAGCGCGTCTATCTGTATTCCATTGTGTTGCTGAGATGTTGCAGAAAGATACAGCCTCACAAAGGTGAAGTCTTGAGCTTTGAAATGGGTCTCTCTTGCAAACAATTGAAAAACAAGACACCAATTGCTTTCTGACATTTCAAGCATTTGTTCGCAAGTTTTTACATTAACTTTGCAGGTGAGAAACACATTTTTTTGTCTTTGATCAAGGAGTGAGACTGTCTGTTGAATGTCTCACAATTTGGCTCAGTGTTTTGAAGTGACATCGACGTTGTGCTCTGTCTGACGGCGACGCCATCACTTGAACACGAAAGAACACGAGCAGAACCGGAAACGCACGAGTTTGACCCATTTCCGGGAAGAAATCATCCTCGACCCAGTTTTGCATGAGAGATGAGATTTGTTTTCGCTGACCCCTCCCTCCCACAACACCAAAAATTTACAATTGAGAAATAGGATGACACGCTGACTTGACCCTGCGTCCATTACCCAATGATTCAAACAGTTTACTCGAACAGACACAAAAGTAACACACAAAGGCGATTATGTGCCCTGACGAAAACAAGAACATCAAAAATTTGGTGACAAAGTTTTTCTGTTTGGATGGTGTGGGCTTTGAGACTTCAAATTAACTCACAAAACAAAAGCAAATGTGACAGACAGAAACGGTGACGCACGCACAGAACAAGCAACACTCCAGGGGCATGAAAAATACACGAAGACAAAACAAAATTTGAAACGCGCAGTTTTGACAACGACGGGTGATCATCAGGGAGGCTTAGTTGCACCCCGGGAAGGCATATATGTGACGCGCGACGTGGCATTACAGGCTGGAAATCAGTTTCACCTGTTTTCAAAGTTTTTTCCCCCTGCCTTTTTTTTTTAATTCAAACCAAGTTACTACCAAATATGAAAGAAAATTTAGCACAGATTTTCCAGGGTGAAATTCCACGTCGCACGTGGCACGGGGGCATGGCACGTGTTGCAACTAAACCTCCCTATTTTGACCGGAAGGCGGCGCAGAGTTCGATGAGCGTGCTGTTCTCCAGGCACGTGCACGTCCCGACGCCGCCGCCGCCGCCGCCGACGCCGCTGGGCGCGTCCGATCTGCCGCCGCACGACGCCCCGAGCGTGATCGCGAACTTGAGCAGCAGCGCGAGGTACGTGATGATCATCGTCACGAACTGTAACACAAACAGCGCGTGTTACACGTATCCAGGGGTGACGCTCTTCACACGTATCCATGGGCAACGCCCTTCATGTGTACCTTCCACATGCAGACTGAAATTACCGTGTCCACCCGTGTTAAAGACGCTCCTTTTTGTCTCAAATTGAGTACTGAACAAGGGGTGTGTCTCACACTTGGGTATTTGTGAGATAACTATCATTTCAATGGGTGCTGATACCAGAAAAACAAGGTAAAAGTTGGGGCACATCTTTTACTTGGGTGCGACACGAAGGAATACGGTATTCGAGGCTCGCTCACATTGGGTTGAACTGTGAGATTCTCCACAGCGAAATGCCTCTGGCAGTCCAGCTGTGGGGTGTGGAGCTGACATGTTCCTCACTTGGGTCACAAGTCTAACCTCCAAAAACAGGTGATTTGTTTGTCGGGGGGGGGGCGTGAGAGAGTCGGACTGAGGGATTTATTTGTGTTCACCATGTCAGAGCTCCAGTGGACTCTCAGCAACCATGCACGTGCAGAATTTTGGGAACAACGGCACATTGGACCAAATACCAACGTTTGCGACAAACGCGACGTGTCCTGCATGGCTACAAAACTCTGAACGTCATGTTCAGGGCTCGAATCCGTCTCGTTGGTGGATGCTTTTAACGGATTGAGCCTCACAGCGAACGATCAGCGCTTATGAATGTACTCGGCAGTTATGGTGCGCTTTTTGGTTACAACAAACGACAAAACATGAATGATGTATCAGTGCAACTAACGCATCAGCGCCGTCATTGAAACGACAAATATCCAAATGCACAATGTCTTTCATCGGCGCTGTAGGTTTTCAGATCGCTGGTTGCACGGACGTGTAAATGAAGGTGTCGCTACTCACGGTGATGAGAAGGCTTTTGTCAATGTTGACGATGTTGCCGACAGTCAGACCGCAGTGATCCGCCGCCACCTTGTGCAGGAATATCTGCGAAATGAAGAGCGAGTTGCATTCTCGTTCTGAACAGAAACAAAAATTGATGGAGGAACGGGAGCTGTCCCCAAACCCCGCCACTCCCAAGTCCATTCGGAAAATAGTGACGTTCAAGTTGTACCGTGTGTAAGAGGCGCCTTGTTCCTCCCCAAAGCACCAAACGATGGGATGTGTCAGACAGCTGCATCAAGGCTTGAGTGCGACGTCTACACGAGTGAATACAGCACGAAGCTTCAGAGCCCAAAACATACTGAAATAGCTGTTGCAGTCATGATGCAACGCTTGAAAACTGCAGTGTGCAGTAGATTTGCTTCTCTATACACGACACAAAGCCTTGAGCGCCATTCCAAAATGCGTTCAAGGTGAAAGAATTTGATTTTGTACTGAGACTGAATGAAACAACCCCTCGCGGGATCCTCCGTGAAAAGCTGGAAATGGCAAGTCTCGCGGAGTTGAACCAACAGCTGTCAGTTGTGAGCGCGACTCTGTCACCGGAGAACTACGTACACGGGCCTTTTGTCGCTGGCATTAAGAATCCCAGAATGAGCTCTTTCTGTGAGTCTTTCTGCGAAATAAGAATTAGTGCCTCTTGAACACTTTCTTTCCTCTCTCAGACACAGGGAGTTGGTACGCGTGTGAGAAACTCACACAGATAGAAATTGTGTTGTGGGGAGTGAACATGACGACCCTCAAGATTCCGAGAAACTTGTCCACCACAGAGTGGTTGTTGTTGGGGGAGGTCAGGAGCTTCGCGTCTCGAGACAATCTTTTGTAGCTTTCTTCCTGTCTTCTTGAGGCTGCTTGGATACCCTCTGTTCCTGACAGGTTCCTCTCCTCCTCCGAAGGAATTATTTTCGGGACAAAGGCACAAGAAACATCAATTTTCTCGGGAGTTTCGCGAACTTGATAACGTTCACACACACGAACAAGAAAAAGGACTGAAAATCACAGGACTTGACTCCCAGGCTGTGTGAGGGGAGACGATGGGGATGGATGAGACGGAAATATACATGAGTCTGGGCGATTCCCCGTGAATCTCACCTGAATCGAGTTTCCTTCCTCCAGCGAACACTGCTGCAGGTCGATGTCGTGGAGAACGTCCTTCGGCTCTTTGGCCTGTGACGAATTCAAAGGAGGAGACATGTTTAGAAATAAAGGACCATTGGCGATCGGAGTTGGAACAGGAAGAAACAAAGGACCAGGGCCGGGGGTCATTGTTGTTCTTTTGTCATGTGTTTGAGGCAGGTTGAGTTTGTGCAGGTCCTCCGATTCCCGTTGGGCGCGTTCCATTTTTGGGTGCGGCTGGCCGCCGGCGAAGTGGCGCCACTTTCGCCCCTGGGTTGGAGATGGGGCGAAGTGGGCGAAGCCAGCCATTTGGCCGAACACGGCCAGCCGGTACACGTAAATGAAACACTGCCATTGCCACAGAAGCTGAGAAGTTCAGATATGAAGACGACCAGAACAAAGTCAACTCATTGGCTCGTCAGGAAACAGACGAAACTGCGAGTATTTTCAAGGCCTTTCTCAGCAGATTTGAACCCTTTCATGCCACGCAACAAATGGCTGAAATTTGTGCGGAACATTGCCATCTATTTTACTTATTTCTGACGTCTGTGATGTTGTCAACAACATCAATAAATATGTGAAAATCCTTTCAGACTTCACACAAATGGTGAATGTTCAGCAACAAAATCATCAGGCCCTGCAATTTATTCTGCGTAAACGAAGATCTATACGTTCGTGGGGCTGCACACAGACACCACAAATAGCGAGGTTTCTGACAACCCAGGTGCAGTCCCCCAATTGCCAGCCTGTCGGTGACACAGATTACTCAAACTGGCACTGAGGGCCAATGAAAAGTGACCAAATGGCACATATCCGAGTTGCCAATTGACAATCAGGCACATCGGAAAAGGAGCGGACGTATTTGCTACAGCTCTGCAATCTAGCGAAGCAACGACCTGCATTGTTGACACGTCCATCACACCGCTCGGCAAACGAACGAGTGCCCTTGTGCTGAGGACTATTCACTTCATGTCAACCAAGAGTGGCCGGTGTCACCCTTCATTTGCAGAGCTTTCGGCCAATGCGGACTTCATGTCATTAACATTGATGCTCAAGTCCGTCTGGACGCTTCGTGGATTCGTTGGGAATCCAAAATGACTGCGCTGTTTTCTGCGCACGCACGCACACCTTGAACCACAACACACACGCTCGCACACACGCAGACAGACGCACAGAGACACACAGACACAGAGACACACACGCACAAACACACACACGCACAAACACACACACGCACAAACACACACACACACACACCCAAACACACACACACCCAAACACACACACACCCAAACACACACGCACAAACGCACACACGCACACACTCAAGGGCACCTCTGGCGTTTGCCAAATCCAACAGGAGACCGACCTTCTTTGCAAAGGACACCAGACTGATCCACGATTTGAGGCTGGACTCACGACATCTCGCCTCAAGGAAACTGTCACAAAACACCGCTGATCCCACTGCCGTTTCCGGCTGAAGAAAAGCTGTGAGCAATTAGGTTGTCGCTTTGAGTCTTTGAGCTTCGCAGCTCGACGCTCCAACCAAGCGGATCAGGAGCAAAACAACAGCTCTCGCTTTGGCACGGAAAAGGAGGTCTGAAACACAAAAGTGGCTTGAACAAAGACCAAAAAGACGAGCATGCGCACAAGGCGCGAAGCGACCACTTGGGTTGATTGCTGAGTTATTGCAAGTACTTGATGCAACTGGTTTGAGCGGCAGCGCTGAACAAAGAGCGTCATGAGTGGCTCGCGCCGACGCTGCAGCTCGCGCGACGCTGCTGTTGCAGAGGAGACGGGAGCGTTGTCACTAGAGCGAGCGCGGTGCCTCGAAACTTACCGCCGCCGCCAAAGAGGCTCCGGCGCGAGTAACGCTCACGAGAAGCGCCACGAAGAAGACGAGGGTGATGACAGAAATGAGCACAGACGTGACGTCCGCCCCTGACGACCCTGTCCCGTAGTCCCACAGGCTGTAGAGCAGAAAGACGATGATGGGAACGGAGTACAGGTAGAGGAAGAGCAGGTACGACGACATGATTTTGTTGAGACGCGCCACCAGTTTGCAGAGGTCAAGGTGTCTCTTTCTGTACTGCTCCGCCTCGTACGTGTATCTCTTCAACATGGATTCGGGGATGCTGTCCAGGGTCTTGCGGTGCTTCAGGCTCTTGTGGCGAGCGATCTGGACGCTCTGCTGGTCAGTGTGGACCGCCTTGAAGAACTGCATGGACAGCTGTTTAAACTCGCGCTTCAGCAGATAGCACATGCAGGCGGTGAAGATGATGGACTGGAGCCAGGCCATGACGATGTAGAGGTGCACCGTGGCGTAGAGAACCTTGAGCCACGTCGGGGCCGGCTCCTCCACGTACTTAGCGATGGGCATCAACATCTCGAGGTTCACGTCTTTCGTGGAGAGCAGAACAAAGACGGAGAAGAGGAGGTAGAAGAGAAGAAGAACGATGTTGACAACGGCGACTCTGTTGAAGACGTGACGCGTCATGGAGCCGAGCGAAAGTCCCCCGTGGCACAATTTGTAGTTCTCCCACTGCTTGAAGAAAGAAGGGATGTGCTTGCAGTTGAAGTACACATATGTAGAAATCCCACAGGCGAGCTGCAGTGCAAATATATGCCCCGTGATCTTCTGAAATAGAGCTTTTCCGTATTTGTCCTGCTTGTCATAGGCGAGGAAGAAGTGGATTGCATTTAGCCAGATGAGAACGAGGACGAAGACACAATGCACGGTGCACAGATCCACTTTCTTTGCGATCAAAAGTTTGCCGTGACTCTTCCACACGAGTCCGAAGCAGGCCATGCTGATGTAGATTGGGTTCATCACTTTGGTGAGGGCGAGGTCCTCCCCGAAGATGTCCACCTCGCCCTCGCTGAGCACGTGCAGCACTGAACCGTCCTTTTCCTTCCGCGGGGTGGTGCGCATGCGCGGACTGTTAGGCGGCGTGCTGTGCTGCGTGGTCACGTGGTCAAACGACGAGTTCCGGATCTCCATCGTTGGCCTCTTTCTTTTACTCGTATTCGCTCTGGACTGACTGGTTCACTCCATTTCCCAAAGAAGCCAATGTCAACGCGATTTCTCCGAGTCAGTCTGAGCAAATACAAGAACGGCACGTTTTTTCTCCCTCCCTCTGAGCGCTCACTCACTCCTTATGCGTGTCAGACTCAGGAAAATAGTCCATCAAGGTTCAATCTGCTGCTCCTCTTTAAGGACGCAACAAACTCGTTTCTATGTTTTCACCTGAAATGCAGGGAATTTTACCTTCACTGAGATATCTTCTTTTGTGAGGTAAAGGTACGAGTCAGGCAAAAAAGCGACGGAAACCATCTTCTCTTTCCATCAGGTTCTTCTTCTGTGTGTATCACTTTTTGTAAGACTCGAAGAGGAAAAGTTTGATGCGACTCTTTTGTGACGATTCCTGGGTGCGCCTGAGCAGGAGGAACCAACAGCTCCTCGAGACTCCTGCCGCTGCTGCAGTGTTTTACATGAAGCTGCGTCGCACGTTGTTGCTCATATTTGCCTCACTTGTCTTTTATCAATGACAAACAAATTTCCTTGTTGCTAATGCGTGCGTACGCATGTCATTCCTTGACATCCCAGTGGTGTGCTTTCAAAGTTTATGTCTCCCTGCATGTGTATGAATCTCAAAAAACCCTGCATAAATATCTCATTGTCAGGCGAGCACAACAGAAGTTTCCAGAGTCTCCACCTCTAAAGAGACCGATCAAGAGACAATTTCCTGCGAAACACGAGCAGCCCATTTGAAGTCGTCTGTCCCCGCGATAAATCCCTTTTGTAGGTCCAGCTTCATGCATACAAACATGCAGGCGCACGCCAGCGTGGGCTGATGGAGGTGTGTTGGAGTCAGAGGAACTTTGAAGCTGCCTCCTGTGGCCTCGGTCTCCAGCGGGCCCCTTCCACACGACATCACAAAACGAAATGCTAAAATTCCGAACTTTGATCTTCCTTTCACTGAATTGCAGCTCCAAGATTGTCATGAAAATCCAGGTCCCTGAAGCAACACTCCACAGCGTTACATTTTAACCCAACAAAGCTCAGCTTCTTGATGGATTTATTGTTCACATTCGTATCACATTCCGCAAATTGTTACGGATGCAGCTCTATGATACTGATTCCGGGTATGGAATGTCATGTTTGCGTGACGAAGCGGCCCACATTTGTCCATATCCGGTTACCTGAGGCCTGTGAAGTTTGAGCGGAGGATGATCCCGGTGCATCAGGTGTCTCTCCACAACGCTCGGCTCAAAGCGAGGCTTCCGCCCCCTAGTCACGCATGCGCAGTGACACCGCCCTTGTCGTTGACTCCGCGGCAGGTGCGCGTGCGTATCAGTTTGGCTCCCGATGCTTCGGAAATACGCAAAGGGTTTGTTGTGTGGTCACGGAGCCCATCAGATCAGTTGTTTTGATGTTTTGAGCAGCTGGATGCGATGTGAACATGAAGAACCCTCTTCAAATGGCCATCCCTTCCATGCAGCTGGCATTCATGTGTGATAACAAGTCAGAAAATGGACGCAACAGGTTTCCAAGCGAAGATGTTGTCGTTTCCTTTTGGTTACTCCACGCACCATCAAGAGAAAGACCCTTCCGAAGAAAAGAATCTTCTTTACGTGAAAACATCTGCTGCGCTTTCCCTGTCCCGCTGCTTCCGAACACTGCTGTCACTTTCCTCGGTGTTTCAGCACGCAAAACATCATCTCAACAGACGAGAGTGACTCGAGAGTTTTGTTTCCCCTGCACCACAGCGGATGTGGAGGGTAATCGTGTCGTCCATATAGGAGCCGCTGCACTCGAGTAGGAGCTGCATGCAATCCTCGTGTAAAGTGCTTTTTACTCTCTGCCCAAAATTGGTAGACACTGATGCCTCCGGCTAAAAACCTCCGCGAAATTGCTGATTTTTGCCATTTTGTTCCATTTCGTGTTTTTCTGCACGCAACGTGTGCGTGACTTTTCAAAATGGTGTCTGCATGCGTACTCGAGCGTGTGTTCTGTGAATGTGGAAAAGTAAATACGTTGCGCGCACTTTCTGCGTGCCTTCCTTCTTCGTCGTCCTTGACTCCGGTGACGCGACGTCTGGTCTGAGTGATCGCCTGCAGCCGCAAATGGTGTTGGTTTATTGCAGGGTGTGGCATCCATACTTGTGTCCATCAAAGCCAAGTACTCTCCAACTGCGATAGAGACACCTGCAAGGTCAGAAAATAGCAACGCAACGTATCGCAAATTTTGTCTTCACTTCAGTTGGGAATGGATGGTTCTGGACAGCGCTTCTTTCGATTTGCAGGCCACAGATTGGTTGGTGCACACCCCTCGAGCGAACACATGCAGTGATAGTCGCGAAAACGAATTCAGCAAATTGTCAGGAGCGCCGACAGAACACAATACCACCCTGCAGTAAGTGTGGCGCAGGTGTTCAACGCGGCTATCAATTTCGAGTTTTTCACGCATTGGCATCCCTCGTGTGTCCTCATTTTTGAACGAAGACAACAGCAGCGTTTTGGCGCCAGGTGAATTTGGGTTTTGCATATTTGTGTGACTTATACGCAGACAAGCGACAGTCTGAAAAGACGTCTGTGGACGCGACGATCAACAGATGGGGAAAACGGCACGCATACACGCAGAAACACACACACACACACACACACACACACACACACATGCACACTCACAGATTCTCTCTCGGCAGGCAAGTCAGATCACCGTTCAAAAGTTCAAGTTTGCAACATAGAGGCACGGGTACACACTAGAACACACACACGCACACACACACACACACCTGTTCTCTCTTAACTGTTCATCGTCCGATTTTGCAATGAAGTGGTAATTTCTTCAATACAGTTCCACAGGCATGCATGCATCCAGTGGCGTGGCCACGCAGATGTTGGTTGCGTTGGTTCTGTGCCGAAGGAGCTGTTGCAGCGGTGGTGACGATGATGCGAAACTCCAGATCCAGGAAAGCAAAATGCTTTCCGTGAAACAGTCATACCTTTGATAGACTCGACACTCGGCTGTAAGAGGAACTGCCTCAAATGTTCACGCACGCTATACAGACTCGTGGCCTTCGTGCAGAACCCTGCACAACAACCACGGACGCAGTTTCAGCCCCTAGCTCCCATTGGAACACAAGCGAATCGGTTTTCCACAGAGACACGTGAGGAACAGGCTGTTCCTGACTCTCAAGTTCCTCAAACAGCGCCACGCAATGATCTCAAACGCTCCGTGTTCTTTGAGAAGAAACACGTGCACAGGTTCAGCCGGTGCACGACGTCTTGAGGTGAGACTGTTGACCCCAGTGAGAAAAGCGTTTCCAAGGGACTTAATTAACTGTTCATACACTTGAAAATTTTGCGCCAAATGGAATTTTCATATGGTGCACAGTAGTGAAAATGCAACTTGATGTTGCAGAGTTCACCTACCAGTAATCAGAGGTTTGCAAGACGCGAAATTTGCCAAACGGAGACCAGGGACCCCAAAGCTGGTTTGCAGGTGCCTTTTGTTCCGTAACTGCATGCTGCATGATTGGATCAAAACAGTCCCTGTTCCAGGGTTCACACACCGGAATTGTGACACATGCAAACACCCCCAGGAGTACTCAACATGTTGCGTATATTGTTTCATTTCATTCCGTTCCGACGAGGTTTTTTCTGTTGAAAAATTGCCCTTGGTATTTTTGGCAGGTTGCAATGCGAAACAAACTCTTCAACTTGAAAATAAGTCTCTTGGCCCAAAAAGGAGCACAAAATTGGGATTTGACAGGGGTTCAACATGTCAGGAAATCAGGGTCTGGCCCAGACCTATCATCGAAGTTTCACCCCTGCTTCAAGGTTCGCGTACATGAAGACAACCCCACTCCGTTCCGACGAGGTGTTTTCCGCTGAAAAATTGCCTGACTATTGGTTGAGTCAGTGAAAGGGAATTTTTGTAGCCAATGACCAGTTTCCTTGGGCACGTACTGTCAGCGCAGGGAGAACTGTTTGCACGCACTGGATCTGAATAGCTTCTGGAACTGACGTCTTCACAGGCCCCAAAGATTCCGCAAGTGCTTTTCCAACAAGCAAGACAGAGGAATAACGTTGAGCAGTGTCACACCCAAAACTAATGCGTCGCTTGACATTTGTTTGCGAATGCCCATCGCAATTTTCACAAGTTCAGCGCAAGCAAAAGAGCAAACGATCAAACTGATGAAACGTTTGGCATTTTCAAGTTTCCATCTTTTTGTGTCCTTTTATGAGTTCACACCAAAAACCATGATTTGAAAATGAACAGATCAGAGACCCAGCTTTTCAAATTTGCGTTTTCCATTCAGACGGGGAAAGGCAACTGAAAAGACTCAGTTTCACATTGCAAAAAAATTCGTCTGTGACTCACAAGGCAAACAACTGTCTCCAGCACCATGGATATTTCGCAGTGGTGGTTGGTCTGGTTCTATTTTCGTTCTGCTTGGCGTGTTTTCGTCCCTGTGGAGCAGGTGGAACAGTTACCAGCCTTCGGCTCGTACGTAATTTGAAGTCAAACTTTCAAACGTAACCAGTTGGTCTCTGCTCAGCTTCAGCTTCCCTCCCACAAGTGCCACGGAGAGAACGATTGTTCTGTGCTTTGCATGTGACCTCAGTGTTGTTTCCAAATTATTGAAGCGAATTGGACCAAAAAACAGTTTTGGGATGTTTCTCATATTCTTCGACGGAGAACAACGTGCCCGTCTCCTGCGTTGTGCGAAGCTGTTGGAAAACGGCGCTTCGAAGATCCACGGGAAGAGCTGAAGACCCAAGGGGCCCGCAACTCGTTTTTGTGCCAGACACAAATTTGTTTGTCCTCTCACACTTTTTAAAAATATAGAGCGTTTTCCCTCGAGATTTTGACCCACCTCAACCAAATTCTGGATCCGCCCCGAAAGATCGAAAGCCGGTGGTGGCAGCTCATACAAATGAAGATGATCAGGGCACAGAAGACGTGTGGGCGCAGATCAAGTGAAGTCAGATCCGCTGCTTGAGGGGGTGTTTGTCCATGAGACCCCTCCCGGATCCGAGTCACTCTCCATTGAACCCTCCCCCTTCCCTCCCTTCCCCGTCCCCTCCCGGGGGCCCAAGACCCAAGACCCCAACCTGACCGAAGGCTCCCCAGACCTGAAGCCCTCAGACCTTATCTCACTCCCAAAACCCGACCCCGCCCATATCTGAGCCTTCCCCAGACCCAATCCCTTCCCCTCAGTCGAAGCCCCTCCCTTGGTCCAAGGCCCCCACCCCAAACCTGAGACCCTCTGACCTGCACTCCCTCAAACCTGAGCCACCAAAAAATTCAGACCCCCTAACCAAAGAGCCCCATGACCCTACTCCCAATGAGAGGCCCTCCCCACCCAAGGCCCTCCTCTTCCTTCTCCCTGCCCCTTCTCCTTCCCCGCCCCGCCCTGCCTCGCTCTGCGCCACCCCGCCCCGAGCCCCGCCCCGCCCCGCCCCGCCCCGCCCCACCCCGCCGGCGCAGCAGCTTTGCCGGAGCGCGCGGTGCGGAGGCGGACGACTCCCTCAGAGGCTCCACTATCGACTCATCACTCACTTCTTTCCAAATCTGCGCGTTTCCGCAATTAGCATAACTCTGAGTGGGAGGTAAAACTCGCATAAAAACGAGGGGCCGCCCAAATCCACTGGGACATCATCTGCCAAACCACCATCTGCAAAGCCGACAGAAAACGATCAGCTGAAGGACAATTGGAGGTGAGGTGGCAATTTTCTGTTTCTTCTTGTCAACCAAATGCGGTTCATTCTTGAAAATGAACGCGCGTTACATTGTTCTGTGACTGAACAACAAATCTGAACTTTTTTACTTTTGTCTGAAGCATCTGTTTTCAGCTTGCTTTTTCTGTTGTTGCAAAACTGTTTATGAACGGAACAAATACTTTGTGTCCTCTGAAGGCAAAAGCATCTCCTTTCGTTTGCGTGAGGTGATTTTTTCAATTTTTCCTCATCGAGGCCATCCTGACACTTTGTAAAATGGGCAGAAAGCACGCTTCGAATTCACGCAAATCTGACATCGATGTTTTCACCTTGCTGTCAGTCCTGTTTCGACGGAGAGTGATGGAGGTGGGTTGAAGGAAGCTCTTGTGCGCAATTTACAGGAATCTGAGGCACATGTTGATCATTCTGATGCTATTTTCACACAGGAAGATGGTTTGACCCTGCCATTTTCATAAAGTAGTTCTATTTTCTTGTGGTTGTGGTGGACTGGTATGTTCAGGTGATCAGAGAATGCTCATGTCAGTTTGTGCTTCATCAGACCGTACAATCTCAGAATGGCGAGGTAAAGCACGGCCTAAATTTCCAAACGCGCGGTGCCCCAATTGCCAGTTTGGTGACAAATGGTGTCTGTGTCACTGATCTAGCAATTGGGGCGCGTCAGAAAAGGAGTGGAGGTTGTGCTAAACGTCGCCATTGTCTCTCCTGCTGTGGTCCTTGCTGGCATCAAACTTCGTGACTGAAAGATGACCGCAAGTTGCTCAAAAGGAACGTCGAAGCCGACGCTGTGATTCAGAAAAAAGAAAACAACCTTCAGAACCTGCAGGAGCCTGAGTGACAAAGGACGAGGCGATGATGCGCTTCACGGTAAAAACACATCAAGTCTTGGAGCAAAGCACATGGTCGTGATGGGGAACTTTCTCTTGAAATCAGATCGTTTTTCCTTTCCTCTTCTCCACCTGACAATGACAAAACAAAAATCCTCAGGTGGAAAATACTTTCATGAAGGAAAAGCCGATTTGCACAAAAGTTTAGTTCTGAGCATTTTAAATTTCTTCAACGTATTTCCAATTCAGTCGCTTCAGACTTCAAGAGTATTTTATTCGCAGTAACTTTCAGCGGGCATGTGAAGAACTTCAGACGTTTAAAGACTGCCACTGCTCAAGAAAACTTTTCAATTTTTGAACAACGTCTGCTCAAAAGTTTCCACTCCTTTTTCAAAGTCTAATTTTGTCTGAGAAGTGCGGGATACAATTCTATATTTCTTCCCTGGGACACTTTGTATGCTGTGTCAATCTTGTGGCCAATTAATCAAACGCGAATATTGGTGACGGGTGGGAAAATAAGCGTTCGGATCGATGACGCAGGTGTTGGGTTCGATTTCCGGGACGCTACTCCGGCCCCCGCGCGCGGGCGTGTACTCTCTAACTCCGGGTTCTCTCAATTTAAATCCAAAAACAAAATGTGTAATCAACAACAGAATGCCCAGGTTTGTCAGAGTGTGAAAAAAGCTTGATTTTTGTTTGTTCCAGAAAAATATCTGTTGTTTGCTCGTCAATTAGATAAACAGGTTCATGAATATGAACAATCACTCCGGTCTGATGGACTCGTTTTCAGTTCAATCAGATTTTTATCTGAAAAAGGAAACACAATCACGAGCGAACAACGCTGCTCTCGTTGTGATGGCGCGGATCAGGGTGTGAAAATCGAAGACATCGCAATTCAGAATTTAAAAATCGTTTGTCCCCATTTTTCAAGGCAGAATCGTGATGCTGTCAGCGCATCCAGAGAACACAGTGAAATTTTCAAACTCGAAGCAAGTCCCTTCTGTGGTGACCCGGAGGCCATTCCCTTGTGATCTTGGTTCTGCGTGTCCTTCAGCAAACTTGCAAACTGAAAGGCAAAAGCAAAACTTGATTTTTTTTGACACACGCATATTCATAACCACTGGACAATGGTCAGTTTGGTTCTCTTGCTGAGGCGACCCAGGTTCCACATGTGCAAGCACTCGGATTGTAAAACGGAAGTACAGCTGCCGAGAAGTCCGAACCACGTGGTGTGTGCGTCACGTGGTTACGTCACAACGCCTACGCAAGTGCACCGGAACGCACTGCATGGTTCCCGAGGCTGTTGCCCCCTCCCCCACAAGTACAATAGGTTCAGAGCCGGGACGAAAATACTGGATCATCTGAAGTACATGTAGATTTCTGCGCCTGCCTGTCTGGCAAGAGTGTGGGGGCCCCAACGCCACCAAAGAAACCACTCGGGTTGACAAACCCACCCAAAACCCAACCCAAGGTTTCCCATGCAGCTGTGTCCATTTTGCCCAAAAACGTGATCACAAGGATTGAACCCAGACAGAAGCCCAGCAAGATTTACACAAAACCTATAAAATGGCCATGCAAGTGTGTGCCTGAGTCCTACTTGACCAAGAACCCAGTGAACCAAGCTGAAAGTCAGCAGCGATGTCAAGCCTGAACGTGGAAAACTTGAAAATCTGAACCAGCATACAGTTTTGCTGTTGGGCTGATTCCAACTTTGTGTTGGTCAGCATTCAAAGATTTCATGGCTGGTGCAATTTGCCTGCGGCGTTGACCTGGTCATCAGATTTTCAAAAGAGGTTTGTGGGTTTCGGGTGAACAGGGCTGGGTTTCAGAAGTTTCCCAGGTTTTGGGTGAGTTTATGCTGGACGCCAGGTTCCAGGTCAGGTGTCAGGTGTCCTTGGCAACAAGGCTGTTCTTGTTGGAAACCAGCTTTGGGGATGTGTTTCACCAGACACCAAAGTTTTGGGACAGGCTGAGTGGAATCCGTGTTGCGTTGACGGATTTTTGGTGTAACAGGGTTGGGTTCGAGCCAGAGACCCGAGCACAGAGGGGTCAAAGCAACCAATTGTTTGGTGGAACAATGAATTTTTCAGCACTGTGCGTTTTGGAGAAGACATGAAAATTTTTTGAGGCAATCAGCATTCACTCTCAAGAATGTCTTCGACCAAAACAGATGAAAGTTGTTGATTTGGTTTGAACTCTTCAAAGGTAGTAAGTTTGGACAATTCTAGGTGAACATATTCTCAGAGAGCGTTCACTTTCGTGACAGATGAACAATTTGAAACGCTTGGTCTCAACCTTCATTTGTGAGATGTGTGCGATCTCACAAAAGGTACTCAAAATACCCACATCAAAATACCTCTCAGGGTCAACGCCATTGAGGTAGCCCTGACCATGCTCACATTTTCTGGACACACAAACAGCACACGGGTCCCTTTTCAAAGGCGTTTCGCGTGAAAAAGATGCTTTCATGTTGATTGTTGGAACGGACCCTGCACCACACACAGTGTGACTCAGTTTTCAAAGGGATTTTGTGTGAAAATAATGACGCAGGCTAAAAACAGGAAACAGATGCTGAATGGGGTGAAAATCTTGCAACATGGAGGGTGATCCTTCCAAATCAGAAACACAAGAGCGACTTTGCCACGCCGCATCCACAAATGATGTCAATATTTCCTGTAGTGGAACCGTAAATGTGGTCATCCTGGGCCAATGTTCAGAAACGTAAAAAGTCCATCGCACGGAGAAAATCTGATGAGTGGGTCCAAATTGGTGTTTTCCCCCGCGCAGAATTTGCATAGTCTGATCAAATGTGCACATTTATGGGGATAAAATGTGTGTTTCTCTCCATATACGAAAACAAAAGAGCCAATTTTCTTGCACATCGGTTGATCTTGCATGTTGTGTGAAGCAGTGCAAGAAGAATTCTGTTGCAAGAGTGTTTCTTTGTCTTCTTTGTGCCCCAATTGTTGCCAGAAATATGCCAAAGCAATTATTGTGTGAAAACTGCAACATCCTGACGTGATGTACCAGGTCGATTCACAGGTTTTCTTCTTTGTCTCGTGTCTTCTCTCTGGTTTGTTGCATTGAGGTTGAGTCGGAAAGTTTTGCGGTTCTTATGCATCCAAACAAGCAGGAAAGAAAACAGAGGCAAACTGGGGATTGCTGAGCAAAAAGATGGACAAGAAAAATGGTCAAGCAGAAATTGCAAACCAAGAGCAAAATGCAACTGAAATTGCAATGAATGAAGGGTCTCTCTTTGGATTGGTCAAAAAAACAATTGAAGAAACAGCCAATCAAGACTCTTGCTAAGAATCTTGTCATTTGGTGCAGCACCCAGAGTGGTTCAATTGGCTGTTCACCTGGTGCTGAACTTTGCATTGGAAATTTACTGTTTGGCAGGTGCAAAGTCAGCGCAGAACTGAACCCAGTAATCTGGTCAATCTGGTACTTCAGGTCATTCAGAATGTCATCGATGTTGTTTGGTGGGTTCCCCTTGAATTGATGTTTGATTTTCTTGAGGACACAACAGTCTCTTGAAGTCATGTTGGGTGAAGATGTGACACTGGAAGGGAGAAGACCTCTGTTCCAGAGAAGGGATTTCCCTGGAGTTGACTTGGTTGGGTGGGAAAAGTTGTTGAGAAGTGAAAGTTGCACCAGACGTTTGCTCCTACCAGTTTCATCAAAACAGGACTGTTGCTCATGCATCATGCTGACATGTACAGGAATTGGGTCAAAACCTGCTCTAATTCATTGACTTTGTTTGTACGAAGAAATGTTGAGGTTCTGACAAAAAAGGTGTAAATTTTTGTAATGTTTCGTTTGAGAAAAAGTTTATCCTTAGACATCAAAGGAAAGCAACATCTGATTTCAGACTCGACCCAACAGCTTTGCACTCTCGAAGCTCGAACGCATTTCGGTTAATTTCTGAATATTGCAAACAACGACAAGGAAGATCTTGACCCACTTTGATGCTTTGGCTTCGTTTGAAAAAAGCACATCCTACATTGAATCTACGTTCAATTTTGGCCCCTGGAACCCAAACATTTGGAAGATCTGAGGCAAAATGGAAACTTGTGGATCACCCCTCGTTCCGTGGTTTGTCTCTCTGAGCGCTCACCTTCCATAATCTGCAGAATCCTGGGCCCTGTGAGGATTTGTCCAGATCTGAGAGGGTGCAGGGTCACAAAACAGAGAAAACAAAAAGGGACATATGCCTGGAAAAATCACCATTCCAGAGTGAGTTGAAATTGAGCCAGTGTGCACGGAAGCCCCACATGAGAAATGATATCCCTCTGACACACTTGTCCTGTTCAATATTTGGGCCCGTGACACTTTTGAGCCCTGGGTGCCATCCACAAATGGAAGACGACAACCAAACTGGCTGAACGCTGATTTGACGCAGCTGTGAGACTCGAAACATGTACAAAATGGAATGAACAGAATTCCACAATCTGTCTGAAGGAGCTCCTGTCTCCGTCCTTGCAGAAATCCTGTGAAAACGAAAACCGTGCAGCCCAGAGCAACATGGTCAATATTCAACATCAGATTCTCAATGTTCAACACCATTTTGAAGCGGTACGAGTACTCTCCAACAAATCAGAGCGCGCTGCTTCTGGACCGTCCTCTCCGCACTTGATTCACTCCAGTGGCACAACATTCGAGCAGTACGTGCACTGCAGAAACAGCAGGAGCGAGGAAGATCAATTGCCAACCTTCTGAAGCAACATCCCTGAGAATCCTGGTGTCTTGACAGTGTCCAATGTTTTCTCTCATCAGAATCGCGCACCCCCAGAGTCCACGGGGAAACTTTTGAGAACCGGAAGTGAGGGAATCGTCACGATCCCCAACGTTATCAGTGCAGCTCTGCAGGGGGGAGAGACTGAGAGAGGCATGCTGAGGGTAACAAGTGAACAAAGACTCGAAAGGCTTCAAAAAAGCCTTCTCTGGGTTGGATCACGCTCACCAAACAGCAATGCTGTTTCATTCTGTGTCTCCTTGGTTTCACCGGTGTCAGAGTCGAACCCGCCTCTGTGTCACTAAGATTCTGCCCAGGTTAGTTCTTGGGGAAAATGCTTGTCTGTTCATCAGAAGTCAGAAAAAAGATTGGTCACCAGCAAAAAAGAAGTGCGCACGCAGGAATTTTGACGTGTTGACCAGTTCCGCAGCTCAGGAACCAACACGTCTTCAGTGTCTTGAAGTCTGGTAGTCTGAGTCTTGCACTTGGTGTCTCGCGTTCGGTGTCCCAGGGGGCTCTGGTTCTCATGTACCTTCTGTAGTAGATCCAGAATCCAGGTGGGGGGCGACATCAGTGACATTGGATGTCTGCTTTCAGAGACCACATGCTTCTGGAGGGTGCATCAATTTAGTGGGGGAGGGGGCGGGACTGGGCCACCCAACGACCCCCAAGATACACGAGGGGCACCCCTCGCAGATTCTGGTTCATGAAATCCCTTTGAATCCTTGTGATGTGTTTTTCCACGTGCCTTGGCGTTTGATTCTTACTCCTCAAGGTGATTCGTTTGGTTGAGAGATCCACGGCTTTTGCATTTGTCAGTCTGACACCTGCATGCCCACAGGAGGAACATCTGCCCCGCCGGCCGCGCTTGTCTTTGACTTTTTGTGGCATGAAGTCAGTGTTGTATATATGAGTGAAGCCCCAGTAGTGATGTTGTAGTATAGTTTATTGTAGAGTATGAGTTGGAGCTCAGTGGCTTAGGCTACCTTCCTCTATGGTGTCACAAG
>JAAUXT010035469.1_pt1 | contig 31655 bp, 31 predicted proteins | sample 7278171 | NCBI WGS metagenome assembly JAAUXT01 (sample SAMN14350112, study PRJNA611818) | marine sediment metagenome | isolation source: surface marine sediment (1.8m) | place: French Polynesia: Moorea | collected 2018-08
AAAACACCTGGCCCTCATTTGCATAACAAAAGAAATGACCGTTATTTTCCTTTGTTCCCACTATGGGGCACTTGGCCTCTAGACCAATCAGAAGGCTGGATTTTGAATTCCAGACCAATCAGAGGCCTTCCCGCCCTCATTATCTCTGCCCCATAGTGGGGGGCTCTTCTCTTTGGACGAATAAACATCAAAGATGCATCGCACTGTCAGCAAGCCTCAGCTGCGAGTGTGGATTTCTGAGGTCTCAGTCTGCACTTGCAGGGAACAAGAAGTTGATGAGAAAAGTGCTCCATCGCTGTTCTGACAGTTTCTTGAGATGAATAATCATCAAAGACAGAACCATATCAAGCTGAAATTGTTCTACCCTCTCAACGCTCGCGCTGTCACAAAAACACGTAACCGAGGCATCAGATGGATCTGCAGATCTTTCGTCTCGTGGTCACTGCAATCCTTTTTACCAATCAACATCAAGTTTTGATTTTCTGCTGGTCCCACAGGTCTCCTCTGAAAACAGTATTGTGTGCGTTTTGGAGCAACACGATGATCAAGACGAGTGAGCGCACGAGGTCTGCAGTCGTGAATCCTCTCTGCTTTGGACAGGTGAAGAACTACCCCACGGCTCGTCAAAACAGTTTGACAAGCTGGAGACAACCGCTTTTCTGCAATGCAGAACAATCTTGCGGCCGCAATTTTCAATGTGTCCTGGAAATTGAGAGAACATCGCCAAAGACGTTTGATTTTTGAGGCGCCAGCAGACACACCAGTTTGCAGGGCGTCATCTGCATGTGCAGTCGGCCAGTGCACATGGGAGACAAGTATCTGCTGCTTTCACAATGGCCCAGTTTTTCGTCATTACCCTGGTCCCCCTCCGTCCCCTCCAACCCCCTCACACAAAGCCGACAGTTTAGCCGCCTGACCTCTGATTGGTGCCTTTGAGATTCCGTCGCATCCAATCATTCCGCGTGGATGCAACTCAAAGCGAGGTTCAATAACTTCCGCCAAGCGTGAAATTAGTGCTGCTTTCACATTTCCGGTTCAGCTATTTGTTACGATTGTTACTTCTTTCGAAGTGTTTCAATGCAAGAATGATTGAGTGTCTTGAAGCAACATTGTGGTGTCTTGATTGATCACAAATCTGAGTCCGAACCACATTTTACAACATGATCCAGGTGTCGAGGCTTTTCTCGTTCCAAGACAAAGAAGACGTGCGAAGAGTTGTCTCAGTTGTGTCTGGAGGCTCGAAGGGATCCGCTTCGTTGTAGGACACAAAAAGACTCGAAAAAGCAGACAAAGGTTCCTGAAACGGCTTGGAAAATCTTCACAGCCCACACATGCACCAACTCTTCGTCTTGGACATGGACGCATCACCGAACACAACGTGAAGTCCATTTTGTCGGACGTGTCATTATCGTTGAGCTGCCTGGAATGCTACTTGACGCTCATCAGCAGCGCGTCGCGCTCCTTCCATCCAACTGAATAGGCAGGAAGCGCCATAGAAATCAGTTCTGTTTGATCTGGTCCCTTTGATTTAATATTTGTGCGAAAATAAGCCATTACTATCCCGCGTGGGAGTGGGCAGCAGGGAATTACTCGCTCCGTGACTGTCCTTTAGCGAGGCTCAATTCTGCAGGTTCTGAGCATGACCGCTCAACAGGAGTGTTTCAGAAAGTGAAAGCGGAACCCTGGATGTCCTCCATAAAGTTCTTTCGGCTGCTGCTTTCAGTCTTTCAATCCGCAGATGACGCATGCAAAAAAGGCTGCTTGATTCCCACTGATGTCTTGGATGTTAAAATTCCATTTTTCTTGTTTCAGTCCGCGCATTTGTCTGTGCTATCAAATGGGAAGAAGAACCGCAAGCCACAGCGACTCGTGGAGGAAACAATCTGGAACGTTTAGAGCCTCAAAATGCACCAAAAATTAGTTCAGACCAATCGTGAAGGCTCAGCAAGGTCCAAACGAAACTTGCCTGCAGTTGCAATGAATCAATGTGACGGGTTCACTTATTGAATCTTGAGATTGTGTTGTGTAAATCACACACATTCAGACAAATTTTTATTGAATTGTAAGCATGACAATTTGATTGCAATATGATGTATTGGATGCAATTTGTTTCAATTGCAGGCAAAATGTCTGCATCTTGTTTAATGAAATGCCGCAGTGCCCTTCCTCTGACTTTGCCAATCAATCTTCACTCGATTCAATCTTTATTTGATTCCCGTGATGTCATCATTTTGTTTGTGACTTGTAATTTCCAGCAAAATGCGATCTTGCCGCAGACCTGTTTGCATCACGCCAAATATTGATGCAAACAGTAAATTTCGTTTTATGGTTGTGTGGGGCTGTGTCCCCATCTTGATCCGTTCTTGTCAATGACAAAATGGCAAAGTCGGAGACAAAAGTGCGGGACTCAAGACAACGCCAAGTCAAAGCGCAGTAGAGTTATGTCATGCAGTGGCTTTGAGAGCCTTTCAGAAAGTAACCTCATGGCTCCTGCTGGGAGGCAAATATTTGCAGAGAGCCCCACGAAGAGAGAGGTGAGAGGATACATGGTTTCCACATTAGCTGCAAATATGACTGACATCCCTAAATGGTTGTCTTCACCAAATCTCATCCCCGACGGAATTACAAAATCAGACAACATTTTTTACACCGCTGTGAAACACCAAGCTGATCGCAATCCAGCGTAATCGATCTCCTCAACCTCCCTGAGTTTCAAGGGTCGGATTTTTCTGTCAAATCTGTCAGCACACATCCACCAAAAACACACCACACAAGGAAAAAAACTACCGTCCGATAAGCGTTTACTCTTGTCTTTTGAAAAAATGGACAATCTCAAAAATAAAAAATCAAGCAAAAAACTTGTAACATTTGAAGCTGTCGGTGGCTGTTTTGCGAAACAATTGGATTGGGCGCGTGCGTTCGGGCGCCTTAATCCGCGCAATGCGTGAGATCGCGGATGGTTAACAAACCAGTGTGATGAGAAGATATGCATCAATCCAAGCGATCATTTAGCGGCATTATGTCGGATTTGAGCACGGTTCTGAGTTGCCATGCACGAGAGCCACCCTCTGAAGAAATAGCAAACCAGCATGTGTGTGTGTGTGTGTGTGTGTGTGTGTGTGTGTGTGTGTGTGTGTGTGTGTGTGCGTGTGTGTGTGCCTGTGTTGGCAAAAGTTGTGAAAGTGCCTTCCAAACAACAGCAGTTATGGACTGGTAATGTCAGTCAAGTCTTTCTTCACGGGTCGCTCTGAATTTCCTCTTTCTCTGCCGTGTCTCCAACTTCTTCCGCTGTCCAATCTCCGTTATGAATGTCAGACAAATCAAAACGGATCGTTTTCTGCAGTTTCTCTCGGATTTCTTCCGTTAGTGGACCTGCTGTTTTGAGAGTGCTCGTGGCTTAACGCTGTCATAAAGAATAGATGGCTGTGAGATAATGTTACCATATGTATTCATCATTGTGCTCCGTAGTCATCAGGGCAAACACCCTCCAGGTTGTTACAGCAAAGCTCCTTGCAAGTGAGATTTGGTTGGACCGTCTGGCCGTGAAACTGTTCAAGAATACTTTCGAAGTGAAGTGCTCGCTACCCGTACCTTGAGATTTGTGGCACAAAATCTGGTTTTTTTTTCCGATTGTTCCCAGAACGCACTGAACTCAGCTGACAATGAGGGAGAAAAGCGGAGTCCTCTTGGTGTGAACAGTCGTCACAGAGTGTCACGGGGAACCTGCCCAGAATCCGCGGCAGCACGTGTCCAAAGCTGAAATTTTCACAGAAGGCAAACAAAATGGCTCAATGTTGACTGACAGATGAAAGAATTTTTATCATAAAAATTTAACTTCGATTCTCACTTAAAAAGCACGAAGCAGCCGAACTCTCAATCACCTTGTTGCCATGCGTCCGCTTGCCGCACCACTGCAACGACAGTTTGCCTCTGGCCCAGACAATTGACTGAGGAGAATTGCTCAATCGCTCTCACAGAAATGATTTCCAGGAAGCATTCAGCATAATTCGGATATTTTCTGAATTTATTTGACAGCGCACCCCCGCTTTCACGGCAAGATGTCAATGCACGCCCACAATTATGCCGCGAGCTGTAATTTCCGTCCGATATCGGAAAGTGACCAAAAATATTTGACGAGAGTCCCGCGTGCAGGTCAGAAGCGTGAAAAGAAGAAAAGATGTGCGTGACATTTCAGGACTTTGTCTTGCTGATCCACATTCATTTTCAGCGACGCTTCAGAACAGCTCATCCCTTTGTCAGTGATCTCAATGTCAACGGTGACGCGACGCTGTGAGCGTCTGGTTGACCCTCGACGAAACCACGTGTTCACCGCAGTTCTTCAGTTTTCCTTGCAACCAACGAAACCCAAAATTACACAACATTTGGAAATGAACTTTTCGAAACTTCAAAATGCTTTGACAAAGGAAAAGCAAAATGACTTTCGCACCCACTTCTCAGTGAGTTACTCTCTCGCCGCTTTGAAGCTGTGTTTGCGTAATGTCTGAGACGAAATACAATCAGTCACCGGGAGACCAGGACTTTCAAGAATTTTCATCAAGATCCTTTATTGGGCATTCTTAAATTCCCAAAACATGGGAGAGCCTTTTGAACAAGAGTAGATTCCGCCGAGCACTGTGAAATGTCCTTCGTCCCCAGCTTTCAATTTGTCATGTTCCTTTTTGCACGCTTCAAAATGTTCGCATCCAGAGAGAAAAAGACAGATGTTTCTGTTTTTCATCATCGAATTAGCCTTTCAATTCCAAGGCCTTTGCTCAGTTGACAAAACACTGTGCATCTCTGACAAACTCAGCTCTGTCAGAACCAGGATATGCGGCTCGAGTCCGAACAGCTTTGACAGGGCTTGCCGGGCCAGGATTGAGGTTGTAAAAGGGTGACGACTTTATGAGATTAGAGGCTCTTAACACAGGCAAATTGAACAATTTGCGTGAAGCTGGTCGTGTTAGACGCTCGTAGATTCTCAATTAGTCTTGCGAACCACTGTATCAGGCTGCCATGTCGCGAGTCAGACACACAATGACGAAATCTCCAGACATTCCTCTTTCAAGTCAAAACACCCCAACACATTCTGATTGAAATAGAGGCTACAAGAAGTGAAAGTGAATTCAGAAAACCAAGCGAAGGCACGTGTCTTCCAAATACTCGTGACGTTCAAGACACAATCCAGTTCCAGCGCGTGCTTCAGTGAAGCACAAAATCAACCTTTCTTGCTTTGTCCGATGCTCCGCTTTCGTGTCTGGAAACACGACACCAAAGCGCCTCTTGGGCCCCATCTGTGACTCCAGTTCAGTGAACATCTTCGCCTGCAGAAACATTTGAAAACCCCAAAGTGTCCGACCTGGCGGCTGACTCAGCACTCGGCGACACTTCACTTTGACCCAGGTCGATCAACAGGTCAATCGAGCCACTGCGTCCTTCGGGCAAGCTTGTAGATCTATAGGTCTTCCGTCAATCTGGAGGCGACCACGGTGATGCACGTGTCAGTGCACATGCTCGTCACGCAAACGACGTCCTGGCGACTCTCGTCAACAGAAGCAAAAGACGGAAGGAACCTTCTTCGGGTTTCCGTTGCAACTAATGCATTTTCACAGCTGGCGATCGAATGCGCTCACGTTTTTCGAAACACAAAATAGATATATGTGCATGGCAAAAGGTGCGCAGATGTCAGATCATTAAAACACCAATATCCAGCTGCCATGTGTCCAGGAAGTTCGCTGAGCCGCGCGCAAGGCAAATTTCAACACTCGTACGAGAATACACACGCTGCAGCTTGGTCAAAGAGACAACAGCAAAACAACCAATCCAAGCCCCACCGGGGCACTCAGTGTGTTCGCCCGTCTTCGCAACAGGACATGCATGGGTTTGCAAAGGTGAAATTGAAAAGTCACCCGTTCGCTCCTGTCTACTCTTGATGCAGCGTCTGCAAAGCGATTCGGACGTTTCTGCAATGAGTGTACCACCCTCGGACGACAATCTATTTCCACTGTGGTTCCGAGGTGAAACATCAATCCATCCGACATGAGTGACGAGACCAGCAGGACACGGCCCCGTCAATTTCTGTCGTCTTGAATGACAGGTGAGACTGTTGAGCTGGACATCTGCTATCCTCGCTGATTGATCGCTCAACAGGGGTCTACAGTCCCCCAACCATCTCCCTAAGTCCCCTCAATCGAACAACTCTCGCACAGAAGCTGGTCAGCAAAGGCGTAGAGGCGTAGCGCCAAAAAAAGCCGCCACCGCCATGTAATTTTTTGTTTCGTTCTGAACTTTCTGTGCGGACACGCACACCTGCAATCCACCGCTCCGGGCAGCGTTGGTTCTCTCTGCTTCTGCTTTAATTGCCGTGGTGCAGCGAGGAGCTCTTGATTCCATGTCGTAACTGTTGACAGGTTTACGACGCCAATTGTGTTAGCTCGTCTGATTTAGGTGCGCTCTGTGGTACTGACGCCCACCAAACAGCTTCGTATTTCAGCGCTGCTATGTACACATGCATTTGCAAAAATAACTCTCATTCCAGTCACAGTCGCAAAGAAAACTTGCCCAGAAAATTGAATTGGCCAGTTCCTTCTCGAGAACCGCCACGGTAGAAGTTGTATGCGTCTTGGTCAACGCGCCACATTTGCTTGGGATGTCGTCCGCACAGCACACGTCGCGCGGCCACAGTTCGCACAGCGCCAGGTGTAATTTCGTGTCGGCGCGCTTTTGCACAATTACTCGCGGTAACAGCAGCTACTTATCACATAAACACGCGAGGACCGGCCGACCCTGCGCCATCACTCCTCCCCTGCCACAATGAGCGCCGTCAAAAAGCAGCCGCTGTCCCCCACCCACTTCAACCAAAAATATGGACGCGGCGATCAACGTCAGGCCCTGCAGTGCAACGCGCCCGTTTTATCGTCTTGTTTGTTGTCCTGTTTACCACAAGTGGAAGAACCGCTGTGGAGGTGGCGCAAAACGTGGTCCCTCCAAAGCGAAAGATAGCGCATGGCTTCCTGTGCAGGGATGATTGAACAGTTGACGTCAAAACCATCAAAAACCTGCCTCCCGACACTCCACTCCCGAAAAGAAGCAAGTCTTCCCTTTTGCGGAAACCTTTCATCAAATGTCTTCCTGAAGCACACAACAATAATTTCCTTGCTTGGGGGTTGAATCCCGCTGAAGGTTTAATTTGATCACTTTCCGCATCCGCAGGGAAGGTGAAGTCAACTTTTTTTCGTCAATTAAAACTTCGTCTGGCTTCTTCAGATCGCTGATTGCTGGGCATCAAACTGAAGGTTTGACTCCCCTTGACAAGCGCAGGTCCAGGAGATTGCGCACATCTGAACACGTTGAAAGAAGGACCAGACAGAGTCTTAGTCACAGTCTTGATAGTAGTTGGCCAATGTTAACAAAGCAGTGAGCTTGCCCTGTTGCGTGCCACCGGTACTTTTTCATTTCAACCAATTCTCCCTGTTTGCATCCACGACAAGATGTTGCACCTGAAACGTTGAATGGATGTTGCACCAAACAACCCCCGTCCCGGTCTACGTGTCACAGGGCACTGTCTACAAACTAGCGAAAAAAAAAACAACCAACGGGCAACCAATTTGAGACTTCTCAGGGGAAAACGGGAAACAACTGCTGCAAGCTCTCCCTGAAAGAGAGACAGCACAAACACACCCGAAAGATTCCTGGAAGGCACGGTCGTGTCCCTCAACACTTGAACTTGAAAGCAGGACATTCACACAACAACTGTGCCTTTGCTGGTACTTTTTGTCCCATACGTGCGCAAGGAAATCGTCGTACTTTTCACGCAAGAATGAGTTTATTTTTTTCATTTCTGGAAATGTTCAGATGGAGGCAAAGATTCCAAGAGACATCAGTCAGTTCAAGTTCACGACAGTCTTTCCTTCCTGTTCATTGGAGTCTGTCATCCCGTGATCACCACATTGAACATGAATCGCAGTCTGTGGTTGCGGCAGGAGAGGAACCAGGTCTCCACCCTGCTGCTGATAGAACTGCACGGAAGGAGATGATGAGTCCACGGCATGCGATGGAACACTCACGACTTGTGAAGATACGACGGACGAATCAACAGAAGCGACATATGGAATGGCCTGAACACTGATCGACTGTCCACTGCTCAGCAACCCCTGCAAGAGAAACTGAAGTTCTGAACACGGGCTCAATCTGGAAATGTGCATCAGGGACTTCAGACAAACGTATTTGCTGAGTGGAGTCATATTCTCTGGGGTCTCTTTGCCAGGCAAGTTCTTGCCCCCACCCCTCCCAATCCGTCCGAGAAATTGTTCTCAAACTTGTCAGACATGGTCAAAGCTGGAATGTTCAGCGAGCACACATCAAGTTTCGCTTCTCCTGAAAAATGGCCCTCTTCCTGACAGCGAGACGGAAGATTGAGCCTTGGGCGATGGAGACTCGGTGTAACTCGAACCTGTTGCTCGGAGACTGACAGCGGCTGCATGACGGACGTGTAGAGCTGACCCGGCTGCATGTAGCCCTCGACCACCTCTTCGTGCACATCTCGCCTGAGCTGCTGCTGATCCTGACTCGCAGCATCCAGACTTATCAACACTGCATCTCCAGTGTGAGTCTGTGAGTTCGGAGGGACGCGTGGAGCTTCGGACTGCAGCCCTGCGGACTTTTCTTCCACAGTGGAGGCCCGAGTCTTCTGTGCGCCTGTGAACCAACCACAGCATTACGGATCACAGCTCGAGCCTGTGGCAGGACGTGTACAACAAGAAAAACAACGCACACAATCTTTGTGCAAGACCAGGTGTTGGATTTTGGATTCAACCAGCGACTTACCGTGTGTCCGCTCGTGAATGGTCCGGTTGGAGTTGTCCTTGAACGTTCGGTCGCAATGTCTGCAGGGGAACGGCGTTGTGCCTGTGTGTGTGCGCCTGTGTCGCTGGAGTTCGTGCGACTCCACAAACCCTTTGCCACAGAATTCACACTTCTCTGCAACCAGGAAATAAGTTTAGTCAAACAAGCATTCACTTGATAGAGAAACGCTTTCGTTGAACAACCAAAATCTGTATTTCTTCGCATCCCGTCGAAGAAAGGAGTTGCACGAATCACAGGAAGTGTCCGACTCACTGGGTCTCTCCCCATTATGACGCATCACATGCTTCTTGAGTCGATACTTGGTGATGAACTCTCGTCCACACACGTCGCACTTGTGCAGGTTGCGCCGGGTGTGGCTCTTCATGTGCGTGTACAACGCAGGAGGCTGCGATGGTCAAGCAAAAGCAACTCGTTCGCAACAACTTTGCAATTATTCACAGGAACCTTGCATGCCGAAGGGTCTCGAAAACGTCAGTAACATCACAACAATTTGACGCACACTTTGGAAGGAAGCACCACCTGTTTGAAAATCTTCCCGCACAGGTTACACATGTGCGTGGCCTTCTCCTTGTGAATGTGTTCGTGCATGCGCAGCGTTTCAGCCGACTTGAAACGCTTGCCTGTCAACAAGAACATCGACTCCAGAATATGCAAACAGGAAAAACTGGGAAAGTCCAAAGAGAACAAGTGCTGTTTTGAGGTCTCTCAGCTTACCGCACTTGCTGCAGATGAATTGTTGTTTGTTGGTGTGTGAATTTTGGCAGAATTTGGCGAATCTTTCGACCGAAAACGTTTTCTGACAGACACTACAAAAGTACGGTTTGCCATCAGGTGCGTCGTGCGTTTTGATGTGATGCCGCAAGTCTCGTGCACTCTGCAACGAAAGAAAGTGCTTCGAAAACGTGTGCGAAGTCAGTCAAGATCAGACAGGGCAAGAGCTGCCACCAACTTGTCCCGCCTGTCAAAAAGAGATGCGGAAAAGATTACACCAATGTCAATCTACCTTGTAGGCCTTGTGGCACTTGTGACACTGGTGCGCCTTTGTGTTGCTGTGCACGGACGCCTTGTGTTTGTTGACGGCCCCCGTCTCTACGAACCGTTTCCCACACACAGAACAGGCGAATGGCTTTTCTCCTGCAGTAAACACGATTTTTGGCTTCAAACTGAGGACATCACGTGCAGTTCTTCTGTGCATTCAACGAGTTAGAACTCAACAACCGCGTCAAACAAGAACATTTGCCTGTGAAGGTTTCTGCAGCCAAGGCCTGTTGTGACCATGTCAGGCCCTGAGATGTTGGTCCTGTCCTGGAGGGGTCAGCGAATTGGGCATTCTCGTAAGGTGAAACTTTGTACGTATTCACCTCCTGGCAACATTTCTATTTGCTATAGGGCCTGATTTTGAGATCACCGTTTGCACGTTTGCTGTTTCCACTCTGAATGTGGGTGGAACAGGCGACCCTTGGTGAGCAAATGCACGCGCCGACGCTTTTGCACTTCGTGAGAAAAGAAAGAATTCTTGTTTGAAAACACGCCACAGAGCAGGTTGGGTATCTATTTCTCAGGGGGGTCAAGGCGAAAGTGTTGGCAGCATGGGACATGCTTCTCAAAAAGCTCACGGCCGGAATTGCAGCTTCTGTGGAGCTTACCGGTGTGGATCCGCAGGTGTCCGTTGAGGTGGGTCGACGTGTAGAAAGCCTTGCTGCAGAACGTGCACTTGTAGGGGCGCTCTCCCGTGTGCGTCTTGGTGTGGTAATAGTAGGACGACGATTGGGAGAACCTGTTTCAAAATACAATCACAAGTTTGAAGTTTTCTGCTTGAGAAAAACAACTTCTCAAGGAATTTTTGAGGTCGCCGGAGCAGACATAGGATTTGGACAAGGCTGGAGCTGATGAAATGAAAATAATCTATTTCGTGCTTGTGGCACGCGATTTGATGAGTTATATTATTTATTCCGAGGTAAGGGACCCCAGCCCCGCTCCCAATATCCAACCTGAGTCGTTTCGTCTCGCGGTCTGACGAACTGCACTTGGCGTTTTGTCAAAATTTTCGGATCCCACCCCTGCATCCGCTGCTCGATGCTGTAACTTTGGCAAAACTCACTTTTTGTCGCAGAACTTGCAGCAAATTCTCCCAGCAGAATCGTAAGTCAATGTGGAGTTGCCTGAAGACAGAGATGCATTTTGTGGGGGCAGGGTCAAATCGAACAATTCAACAGAATGGTTGAAGTGTTTTGGCTTGGACATTTTACCAACCTCCGTCCAATCTGAAGAATGTTTTATGTTTTTGTTTCAAGTAGAAAATCAAGCAAGTCAAGCAACTCTGTCTGAATGACCAACCGGTGTCGTTCACACCTCTTGACTCACTCACCTCTATTCGAACCAGCTGTTCTCCGTCCATTTTTAGCGCTCACTTCCAGGTTTTGTCTGAAAAAAGACATCGTTACAAGAGTTTGTTTTTCGCAAAACAAGAAAATGGCAAAGTGAACAGCGCTTCAGCGTAAACATGTAATTTGGTTTACAAAATTTGCACCCTAAATTCCAGTGGAAGTTCTGCCACACTGGGGCGGATGTCAATCACTATCTCCATCAGTTCATTCGTGCACATGGCTCAGAACACATGTCTGTGCAGGAACATTTCACCTCGGTGATAACTTCGATGTACCAGAGCTACATTTTCGAAGATCAGGCATGTGAATTTAAGACTCTGGTACGATCGTCTTACTTGGTTTCTGATTTCGACTGAGCATGAGGTTTCAGCGTCTCTTCTCGTTGCCGCAATGATTTGGTGAGGCTCTTGTCAGTTTCTTTGTCCAAAGAACCAGCGGCTACTGGAACATTTGGACTGGGCGAAAGGACTTCACAGGTGTCAACTGTACTTTCTGCATTCTTGTTGACAACTCCATCCTGACGTTTCAGATCCACAAGCTTCTCTGGTTCCACTGAAAGAAAAGACGTGAACAAACGCAGCCTGAACAAGCTTGCAAGAGCGATGATATTTGCAAGGCCAAGAGTTGTTGCAACAATCTCCCGTGTCCAGAATCATAGCCCACTGTCAGATCTTTCACAAAATTACGTGCCTGAACCTGACAAAATTCTGTCCAACATGTTTTGCCGCGTCAGGTTGGGTCAATCCTCCATTCAAAATTGTATTCTGAAGTGTGGCACGAGCCTTCCTTGCACAGATGCAAAACCCACGCAACACACCTGGGTTGTTCCCTGTCCACAAAATGTCCACAGCGACTGTAACAGACGCAGGGCCATTTGACATCACGAACCTTGACATCAACATTCGGTGTTCTCTCCTGCAGTTCCAGCCCCACCCCACCCCCAAAACAGGTTTGTTGCACCATCGTGCGTAAAATGTTCCACTTCTTTCCAGAACTGGAGGTTGTCAAAAAGTGTGGAAGTGCAGCTCGCCCTGAACTGGGAAAAGTAACGAATGAATGCTCACGCTGTCTGTTCAGCCGTTCCCGCAGCTGCGTGTTCTCCAGGCGTAGCTTCTGAACCTGGTGGGAAGACAATCATGCGACGACAGTGCTCAAGGTGTCCATTTCAACTTCAAAGCCAACATGATCCACTTCACTCAGTGAATTCTTTCTTTTGAGGCGAAATTCGATGATGCAATGGCCATCTGTACTGAACCTAAATGCTCGTTCTGTCAAAGACAGGTGTCTCACCAAATGCGTGGCTGGATCTGTCGCCTGTTTCTCCGCAAGTTTCGCCTTGAGATCAGCCACCTCGGCCTGAAGCTGGTGCATGACGTTCCTCATCTGACTCAGCTCTGCGTGCAGGGGTCCTGCTGAGTCTTCCGAGGGCTGAGGATGTGGGAAACGCGCTGTCGCTCCTGTGAAACTCTGGTCAGCCTGTGATGCTGGTTGATTTTGGCCTGATTCCAAGGCTTGAGACGCTCTCCACTGCGCGTCCACGTCCAGAACAACTTCCCCTCTGCTGAACGCGGTGTGCTGCGACTTTTCTGACACGTCAATTCCAACATTTCTGGAACGGGTGCGAAATGGGTGTGGAATGGGTGTGTCAGCCGGCGGCAAGTCTGTCAATGTTCTGACATGTCCATCAGGACGTTGCCACTTCTCAGTTGGTCCGTCCGCTGACTGCAATCTTGTTTCTTCGTGTCCACTCACACGCAAAACACTCACGGATGCTTCAGAGACAGTCTGCGTAGCGCTGATCATTTCACTGTCCACAGCCGCCAACACAGGTGGATTCAAGTCTGAAAATCTTTCAACCACGGGCTCAGTTTGTGCAGAATGCTTCTCACTTAACTGCGTCTGTGATTTGTCCGCCAACAAGACGCTGCGAGAAGAAATACTCGCAGTCGAACGACACATTCCATCGGTTTCACCGAACTGATGCGACGCTGTCGTCTGCACGGCTGTTGGCGTTGGTGACGAGTGGAAACCAGTTTGAGAAGTTGCATATTCATACGCAACACGTGCTTGAAGCAGATCTGAGCTGGCACCTGAACTGCCATTCTGGGATGTCCGGCAATAACTTGGCCCAAGAGGAGTTTGTTCTGAACTGACAAGACTTGCATCGGTATTCCCGATGTGTGGTTTGTCATGGTTACTTTTGCTTGAAGTTTGGTGTTCGTACTCTGAATTCGGGATTTGGACAAACGATTGCTGAGACGTATGGGCAGTGGCGGAACTTGTCTTTCGGCGATGTGGATCATACTCCCCAACGAGAAGCTCTTTGGCTTTCTGAATATCACCTATCAAATAAGCACCACTGGATCGGGTTGGGTCGATCTGCAAATCAGCAGTGTTCTTTTGCACATGCTTTGGACGAGAATTGAGCGCATGTGACGACAGATGTTGTTTATCAGTGGATGGAATGTCATATTCTTCACGAGTCCACGGGTCTCTGCCCGAGAGTAGCCTTCCCAGAATTCCACGTCTGGGTTTCTCAACTGCAGAGCCTCGAGTAGCTCTTGATCTTGCTTCGTCCCGAACGTCTGTGACACTTTTCATCTGGTCCTGAAACATTTGTCCACTGCCTCTCTGTGCCCCCGCCTCAATAGAAATTCCATGTGTGTGATGTGCGATTGCCACGTCGCCTCCAGCAGGTGTGGGGTGGTCGTTCCCTTCCGCTGAAGTCTCTGTTGTTTTTCGCCCAGTGTCGTGCATCTGAGCCACTTGCAACATGAGCTTTTGCCACTTCGGATTTTGTGCCCTGGATGGCAGATCGAGAGATTCCTGCACACTCTCCTCATTGCTCTGTCCGTTCTCTGTGCACCCCATCTCATCTGATTCACTGTGACGAACGCGTGTCGTGGACACAGTTAATTGTACAGGAGACGAAGGAGAACTGTTTGAATACTGATCTGCCACTCCAATTCCCAACTGCTTCTTCGAGTGATGTGATGTGTCTGTGCTGTCAACCGTCCTTGTGCCTGCAAAATTTCCACTGTGTTCTTCCGAGGACACAGGAGGCTTCTCGGAACAATGTACAGCGTCGGAACGTGCCTCGAAAGACGCAATTGTGTCCGGATCCAAAGTACCTTGCGCAGGGTCTGGAGGTGTGTGAGTCTGGACGAGATTCAGCAACTGAAGCGTTCTCCACTGGTCCGTCGCGGACAGAGTGCTCAAGTGACGCAACAACTGCGCGAAGTCTATCGTCAGCACCCGATCCTCACTCACAAAGGCTGCACTGCTTTGGTTTGCAGAGTCTGACTGACATTCGATCACACTTATAGGAGCCACCAAAGTTTCATCCTGCAGTTGTTCTTGGTTGTCAACAGGGGCACTTGAGTTGTCTTCAATCGGCAACGGTTTGGGGTGTGTCGCCTGACCTTCAGTGCTCACCACAGGTTGGTCGCGAAGCTGGAGCAGAGCCTGAAAACGAAATGCAACCAAAAGTTGATCTGGGACGTCGCCAAAGAAGAGCTTCGCACAACTGGAGAGCTCCATGAAGCACGCTGCGACACTTTCGAAACACTCTGAAAGTTTCACTCACTTCAACATGCTGCATGCCATGTTCTCCGTACAGTTTGTGTTCTTGAGTTTCTTCCATCGTCGAGGACAACACAACTTGCAGACGACCAGATGTTGCCTTGTATTCAATGAACACAGATTGTTCAGGTGTCACAATTCGTCTCAAGTGTTCGCGCAATACTACTCTTCCGCTGTTCAGCGATTCTGGTCTTTGTTCAGCATGGAAACTTGATTTATGTGTGATGGAAACAACAAAAACAGCTCAACTGCAGGACAGTTTCGTCTACATAAGCCGCGGGGTTTTATGCGCACATTTGTTGTTCCTGCTTCAGAAATTCCGGTTGTTTTTCCCGCCACAGAAATTCCGGATTTGATTACTTGTTTTCACCAACAAAAAAACACAAACCAGCTTCACAAAAAGGCCAAATTGCGCGTGTTGGAGTACAGACAAGTCATATTGCCGATAAAACGAAAACATCCGCACAGACTGATGTCTACAAACTGTTCAGTTCAAGTTGTCAAGCGGCAGGCGGAGTTACTGTGCAATCCTCAATGGGGGGGGGGGGGCATTGTCAATTTAAAGACCATTGCAGACAAAAACCAAGCAAACCAAACCTACTTGCACACGCGGCAGAAAGTTTGGGAGGGGCACGAAGCCAGTGGAACCTACACCGCATGCAGGGACCTCCACTCCAAGAATGGCGAACCCCTGAAACCTTTAAATTTTGTGTCCTGTTGCTCTGACGGATCCTATGCATGGCTACCACACCACCCTCACCCCACGAAAAACGTTTGAAATTTCTTTCCTCCAGTTAATTCAGGATTACAGTTGGGGCTCTGATCCAATATAATCTTCGCTGGGATCCGACCCAATGAAGACGCTATTAAATGGTACTTTGCACCCGCTTGGGAAGGATGTGTGCAAAGGCTGTGGATGAAATCAGTTTCCATTTGTGAAAACAAAGAAACCTGATACACCTGGCCTGGGATCGGCCACTTCGTGCAGCTGCTGCATGCAGTCTCCATGTTGAATTTAAATTTCCTCCTGGGCGGCCACGTCACGACTTTTGAATGACTGCAAACATCACATTTCATTCAAATCCTGCGCTGCAAATTTCAGTTGCACTCAGTGTGGGTCAATTCTCACTGAAACACTTGAAAATACGAAGAAACGTGTCGTCCTGCAAGCTGAAAGCAATGCAAAGATTGGGAAAGAATCTTTCAAGTGGCGAAGACTGAAGAACATGGCAACGTGAACATTCACCTGAACATTGGGTGCAAAATGAACTCTGGATTGCCAGCAAAGCAAATGCAAAATGCCGAGGACAGGAAACTCAAGTTTCGTGCGTCTGTTTGTCTTTGTTTGCCTGTTTTCCGTACTCGTATTTGGTCAAGAAGAAACCGTCTCTGATGATGCGGGAAAAGGCGGAGACTCTGAAGTTCCAGAAGGTGACAGAGGTGGGGCAAGTTCTGAACAGAACGTCGAACCTGGGACACCGGATTCCAGCCCTGCTCAAGATGAAGTCGAGCAGAGCAAGGAAGGAGAGTCTGATGCTCAGGAAGGAGATGCGAAGCCTGCAGAAGAGCTGAGTCCTGAGGAGCAGGAGAAGAAAAGACTGGAAGCGCAGAGGAAAAAAGAGGAAGATGAGAAACTGTTGAGATGGAGACAGCAGCGAGACGAAATCTCCCAATACGAAGAGGTGAAAAGCAGATTCTGTAGTTCTTGGCCTGGGAACAGATGCAGACCACCCACCTTCACACCTGGACAGGCTGCAGCAGAGTTTCGTCGCAGGCAGAATCTGACTACAAAATAAATTCAAAGTGACTGTTTGCAGGAGCACGGAGACACGACAAAGGTGAAGAGTGTGGAGGAGCAAATGAAGCACTTCGACATCCCCGACGACGCCGAGTGGCAGACGATCGACGTGGGTGCGCACCACAGGGAGATCATGGAGCAGCACGAGAAATATGAGGGTGAGGACAGGGTGGAGTGTTGCTGAATCTGGTGTTACCCAGACAAAATAGCAAAATTTCCAATATTGGCACAAAACTCAAACATCACTGTGTCATGTGGCTTTAGTCTGGAATGAATGAGAGTGCTGGGGTGTCCACAAAGTCTCGGGTGCTCTGTCTGTCTGTCTGTCTGTCTGTCTGTCTGTCTGTCTGTCTGTTTGTCTGTCTGTCTGTCTGTCTGTTTCTTTCTTTCTCTGTATCTCTCTCTCTCTCTGTCCCCCTCAAATTGACAAAACAACAGTCCGTCTGAACTGTGAGCCGCAACGAACACTTGTTGGCTGTTGTCGTCCACATGTGTTTCTTCGAGAGAAAATAACAATGCTTAAAACTCCACCCACAGCGGAGATGAAGAAGGAGGAGGAGCGAGAGAAGCGCGAGGAGGTCAACAAGGAGCGGCACGATCGCGGCGAGTTCGGACCCGACATCGGAATCAACGAGGAACTCGGGTACGAGGAGCTGCGTCTTTTCGCGAAGATATGTCCATAGCGCGAGCGTTCATGTCCGTGCATGGCCACTCTTTTCGGAGACGAAAACCTCACTCTTTTTCAACGCCAAATGATGTTCAGAAATAACAGTTGACCGCACATGATTTGATTTCGTGCAGTCTGCGAATCTGGTGCAAACGAGTTTTTCTGTGAATCAAAGACAACCAAATCTCCAAGTGCATGTACCGGTTCAGGGCATCAGTTGCCGCGACTGACTCAGAAGTTGTGCAGTGCAAGTCTTTCCGTGGTCCTTTACTGCAAGCTTTTGGAAGTCAGTCCTCCTTGTCTTTGTTTCTTCAGAGAAGATGAGTATTACGTGTACGAAGAAGAAGAGGACTTTGGTGACGAGGAGGAAGAGAAAGTGAAGGACCCTGAAGATGACGAAGAGAGCACACTGGACACAGAGGATGTGGACAGCATGGTTGACCGGAAGTGTCCGGAGGAGATGTTTGAATGTCCGAGCACAGGGGACTGTATTGAGGAAATCCAAAGGTCAGGCTTCTTGAAATGGAAATGATTCTGTGTGGCCAGAATCTGCTGTGTTTTCATTTCATTGTTCTCTCGGGAGGAGGCAGACTGAGTGATTTGTAAGGAAGCAGAGGGTGTTTCTCAAAAGAGTTCGAGATTGAAAGTATTGCAACCTTTCAGGAACCAGCCTGAGTGGGTGTGGGCACGCAACACAACATTGAAATTCAAAGCAGTGTCAGGTGGCCAAACAAACCATGCATGGCAAACTTTTCTTTTGCTCTTTGCATGGAATGTATTCAAATCGAAGTTGGCACCCCCTTCCTGACTCCTAAAGTGTCCGGAGCCCTGTGTCGAGAGTACTGTGAGGAAACAACAGAGATTCTCCTTCGCTTGCTCATCAGGTGTGACGGGTACGATGATTGTGAAGACGGCGCTGATGAAGAAGACTGCGAAGACTACGACCCTCGCGAGTCCTTCCGAGATCGATACCGGAATCCTGATGAAGATCTGTACAGGGACGAGTTCGACGAGGACATGGACGATGAGGAGCGTGATGAGATGGACGAAGAGCGAGATGAAATGGACGACATGGAGCTAGACGAGAAAGATGAGCTCCGAAGACGGGATCTGGAAGACGGGATTGATCCGGGCGACGAGGAAGACGTAAGAACAAATAAAATGTTTGCCTGAGTACACAGGGGCATGCATTTCTTGGTGAACCAACAAATGAGTCAAACGCAACCGCGTGTGAGTGTTGGTCAATGAACAGTCAACACTGAATTGACGAGATTGCTTTTCCCAGTTGCACATGTATGTATTCTCTCAATGAAAATATTTGACAAACCACACCAACGCGTCACCACCAAAGACCTGAAAACTTTAAATTTCTGGTACAAGTATGAGGGCTTCCGTTTGCCCGTTCGCTGCTCGCAGGTTGTGGACGAGCACTCGGTGCACCGTCAGGAGGACCTGGATGACTCTGAGCGCGACCCCGACGAACTGCTGGACGAGGAGCTGGAAAGAGAGATCGACGAGGAGGTGCACTTCCTTTTCACGTCTTTTTGCCGTGAATCGTAACAGACCAACTATTCTCCGTCGTTTTTGTGCGATATGTCTTGGTGAAAACGAATTCCTTGCTTTGTTGTTGGGATACAGTTGCGGTTGCGTGATAACAATTGCAGCACAATCACCGAATGACTTTTGTTGACCCACTGCATGGCTGGTCGAACCTTTGCAGCTTGTGGAGGACGAGTTTGACGCGCGGCTCGACCTCGACCCGTACGAGCGGCGTCGCTACAACGAGTACCGGCGCGAGCTGCTGCGCAGAGATCGGGAGCACCGCGCCAAGCGAGACCTCTACGCGCCCGATGGGTGTGCTCTGCGCTTCTCGTTTTTTCACACAGAAACGTTCTCGCACAGAAACTGCCCACAAATCACTTTGCTGAATCTTGAACGCAGGTACGAGGATTTCGATGAGGAGCTGCGGCGGCGGCGGAAGCCGAGACGGCTGCGGGAGCGAGAGTCGATGTTGAGGCGCGCCGGGTACCGAGGCTTCCCGAAGCGCAAAGCTCGAGGCCCGACCGAACACGAGTACAAGAAGATGCAGGAGGCAAAGAAGAAAGAGGAAGCCAGAGAGAAATTGGTACGTATGTGCGTGCGGCTCAGTGGAGTCTGTCGGGACATTGTTTGCTCTGTTGCACGAATCTCGACATTGGTACTCATCTGACCAGAATCGATTCAAGGCAGTATTTGCACGATCGTGTAGTGGTGTTTTCCTTGGTGCAGAAAGCGAAGTTGGGTGCGAAGGAGTGGGCCAAGCGCGAGGCTTGGCGCAAGAGCATCGAGCGGAAGCGCTGGGAGGATCTGGAGGCGCAGCGCCGCCAGGTCTACCACGAGAAGCGCCGCTACATGAGCGACCCCGACTACGATCCGTACGCCGACGATCCGTACGCCATCCGCGACGACGGCGTCCCCCGACAGTACAGGTCAGTGCAAGTCGTGCAGGTTCGTGGATGATTATGTGCGAGCAAACATTCTTCCAGTGCAGGCCAGGCTCAACCTTTTGGCCCAACTGAGAACAAGGAACGGGGTCAGTCTTCTGGTTCAGTCTGCCCATCTGATTTTGCTGTTCACGATAGACCACGTGGATTTTCCTGCGACGGAGCAACGTGGGATCTTGTTTGAACACCACTGTGCCTCAAACCCCACAGTTGCCTTTTCTCCATTGAATGCATCTTTATCGCCCTGATTTCAGGGTCGACAAGGAAGGCGTACGAGAGGAGGGTCCCTACGCCGGCCGCAAGAACCCAGAGTACACGCGGCGTCCGAAGATGCGCCGCTACCGTCCCCCGCCGCGGCCCGATCCCGAGGAGTACACCGAGGTGGAGCAACCCAAGAAGAAGAAAAAGAAACGCAAAGGGCCCATATACTGTCCAGAAGGTAAGATTCGTTGCGATTCACATTTGGTGTTGCAGTTGTTGTTTCATCATGTTGGACTTTTTGGTTTTGTGAAAGATCAGAACACCGAACGTGCAAAGGCGCCCCACGCAAAAGTGCCGTCCGTCTCATTCAAACCTGTTTAAGGGTGAGGCTTTCGTGACATTTCGGGTGTCACTGTTCTTGCATTCTGCATTTTTTGTGCTTGTTTCAGATTTCTGGCACTGCCCTGAGTCCCGGCAGTGCGTGCACCAGAGCTTCAGGTGTGACGGGGAAACTCACTGTGCCGACCTCACGGACGAGACCAACTGTACAGGTGAGTCACGATGGTCTGTCGGAAATAAAACAAATTTGGGAGTTTTTCGTGGAAAGAGACTAACAGGACGTAACTGGAATTTGAATGAGTGGCCCATGCACCGTAACTCCGTCAAGAAAAAAATCACGTGAAATGCAGACTCTTGCACAGCATTCGTGGTTGTGGCCCTGGCTCTGACCCTTCAAAACCCACCTGACCAGTGTGCAAATTGTGCTTATCAGCTTTCACCGTTCCCTGTTCGGTGTTCTTCACCTCCGACAGTTTTGTATTGTTTCTTGCTGGTGCTCAGTTGGACCCAGCGACCACTGTGTCAATCTTTATCACTTCACTGCAGTTCCGGTTCCACCAGAGGAGATCCCCTGGGTGCCCGTGTACTCACATCCTGACTACGGGAACCGCTACGAGAACCAGGACAAGGTGCTCAAGCGCCGCAAAGTGAAGAAAAAGAAGAAGAAAAAGAAGAAAACACCTCCGGGAACGGAGGGGGCCGCGAATGTCACCTCAAGTGGGGCCCCCAATGTCACAACTGGTGGCATGCCCAACGTCACAAAAGACGAGCTTTGACCTCTTCCCGTTGCAACGGGTTTGGAATCTGCCGGTTGTGTTTTTCGGTTCGTTTTGAGTACATTGCGTTCAGACGTTTGATGGCCGTTGTGTTTGTGGAATGGCACTCGTCTGGTCAATTGCAGAGAATCTATTGTCATCCAAGGGTTTTTCTTTTATTGGGTGTCGTCTGCCTTTTCAGTTCGAGTGGAAGCCATGGCATGACATTGAGAAGACTTTTCGTAGAATTTTCTCGAGATTCGAATTCTTGTTCCCTGCGTGCTGTGGGAAGCGTGTTTCCTGAAAAGGACTGAACAAAGACAGTGTTTCTTTTGTGTCGAGTTTTTGCCAAATTTGGAGATTTGACCAAAAATTTTCAGATGTTGAATGAAAAAGATCCCCTTTTCACAACGTCAGTTCATTTGGTACAGACTTCCTGGTTGCCTGAAACAAAACCATCAGGTGTGAAGAGTGGATTTGGAGAGACGGGAAAGAGCTGAAGGACAGAAGTAGACACAAGAGTCAGAAAGTGCGCTCAAAAGTTTGTTTGAAAAGCGGTAAATATCTGTCACAAATATTGTGATTTCACGTGCACCAGAAACTAAGGAACAGATTCAAAGAACAGAAAAAACACAATATTTTCGCACTTTCTTCGGTGACTTTTTTTCAAAAGTGACGCTTTGCACGAACTATAGAAAAGTTTTTGCGTGCAAAAATTGAAAGATCAGACAATTTCTTTTTTCACAAAGCCTGTTTCTGTACTTCCCGCCCGCAACAAAAACCTGACCGGATTTGGAGCCTGAAGCAAGCCTGAAGCAAGTGAAAAGGTTTTCTCAAAAGTCGTGAATGCAGACAACAATGCTGTTTTATTATAGATTTAGCTTCGACAAAAAATGCACTTTCGTGCACTTCTTGTAAAAGACCGAAAAAAATGAAGGTCAAATGTGAATGTGTAGTCTGAAAGAGAGCAAACGCTTTAAACTCTGCCCGACGCTTCCGAGACGGAGACGACGTTGGTGGAGCTCGCGTTTTTGGACGACGACGTTTCGCCGAGTCCGGTCGACTCGGTGCGACACACAATGGTCGACATCATCGCCTTCCGGTAACTCGGCATCAATATCGTGTACACTATCGGATTCGCCATGCTGTTGAAGATCGAGAAAAACATTCCTGGAAAAGAAGAAATCTGATTGCAACGAACAAATCGAATTTTTTGACAATTTTCGAAACGCGCGTGGTCTGGCTTTCTTCTATGAGGAAGACGGAACATCACCAAAGTGAAGACAAGATTTGAGGAGTTCCCATTCTCAAAATAGATTTTTCGCCATCAATCTTCAGGTTGTTTGTGTGGACACTGGACAGGGCGAAGTCCCGTCAAATCTGGAGAATCTCAGCAACATGTTCAAACGACAAACACGCTTTGATCGAAAAGACACCTCACCTATTTTTTGAATGAAACTATTCTTAACATAGGGCACAAATCCCATGCGACCGACGAAGTAGTAGGGGATATCGTAACCTGAAAAGACCAACACGTCTAAAAACATCGTGCAAAAATCTTGTTTGCCTTGGAGTCCGCTTGTGGTGAAAACGAGATAAAATTCATCTGAACTCCTACCAAACGTAATGAGGAAAATAACGGTGACAACGATGCAGCTGCGAGTCAGCTGTTTGTTGGCTTTCTCAATCAGTTTCGACGCTCCCAACTTGTCTTCCTGGCTCTTTCTCTTATTTAGGGTAAAAATAACTCTGGAAGAATAAGAAATGAGACTTCTTGCGGTGTTCTTTTGTGTGTGACAAGCACTGCATTGCATGATTCTGTGGCTTTGTTCATGCACAAATGTCGATTCTTCTCAAAACAGGAACATAAAGGAACCTTCCTTTCGCTTTCGCAGTGTCACAAAGGACAAACACAAAAGGAAGCGTTCTATTTTTCACGAGAATGAAAACGAACCTTCCGTAGAAGTAGAGAAAGGCTGCTGCGGGCAGGATGTAGTGGAACACGAGGAGCCAAGTCGCGAAGAACTTGAACAGATCGATCCCAGGCTGTCCGCTGACGAGGAACGTACTCTGGCATCGCCCGTTCCTGTAGCTCACCTAGAACACAGCAAGGCATCTTGTGGTTCAAGCCAATGGGTTTGGGTTTGTTTTTGAGAGTTCCTTTGCCACGAAATTGGGCGCTTTTGTGGACGAGTTTCAATAGAAGTACACACAAAGCTTGTGTCTGCTTCAAATGCGATGTAGATTCTGAGTTTAGTGTCAAAGCTGGCACCTACTTGAAGGATACAGAATGTATGAAACACGTAATTGTAGATATAGATTCCTGCAATTGCTTTGGTTAAATTCTTTCCGGCAAACTCCACATGTTTGAATGGGAAACACACAGCTAAGTATCTGAAACAAACAAGCAGGTGTCAGCAAACTTCAAGAAAATTCTTTGTTTCCCTCAGAAAAAGCGACGCTTCGGAATATTCCAAGGGCTGAGAGTAGAGGCCTTTCTGACAAACCGGACACACTGAACTGGCTCGATCGAGCTGAGTTTGTCTGAATGAAAGTTTCAAGCTGAAGTTCGCAGGAGAAGGCCTTGCCGTGCAAACAAGAGAATCAAAGGTAGAGAGTCCCCAGGCACCGTAGGTCCATTGGGTACCGTTGTATCCAAAGGAGCAACCTGCAGTCGCAATGCTCACCTCTCGAACGCAATGAGAACGAGGTTAAAAGCGGACGTTATGGCGTTACTCCAGTAAAACTCTTGTGAGTGCCACGCCTGTGGAGAAAAAGGGGAAAAAACGTTGAAAACAGGTTCCGCTTTACTAGCGTCCTCGTAATCAGAACTTGGTTGTGAGTTTTGTGTGTTTCATTTCTCAGATGTGCTTGTTGTGGATTCGGAGATCAGAGAAAGGAACAGGGAAGATCATTCGTGTTCACTCAAACTTTTGGAAATTTTAACTTGTTGTTCTTGCGGCAATGGCAAGCGCGAAATACAAAGAAAGAAAGAGAAACAAAAGTACGGATACTATTCAAGTCCTTTGTTCCAGAGTTTGATGAAGTTCGAAATCAAAACAAACTTGGGAGGACTCCTCAGTTGCACGACATGGAGCACTCAAAACGAATCTTGTGTGGAACTTGATAGGTGTTCAAAGCTTGAGCGAAAGACATTATTATGTTTATCACGCAATAAATTCAGAAGTTGCAAGCAGTCACGAAGGACATCTCACTGAAGTTGAGATGTCTGTCTGGTTATGCAACTGATGATTGCTTGAATTTTCCCTGTCTGCGTGTATGAGCTTTTCAATGCAATTCTTCCAGAGTGGCTGCCTTCTTGTCTTTCGTTTCAACTGAAGTTGGTAATACTTTCAGAACTGCAGTTTTCAACTCTCTTGTTTTCAAGCACAATTCTCAGTTCTGTCCTGTCTGAGTCTTCGTTTGGATTGCATTCAAAGTGTTTAATTCCAAATAACTGTCGATTCCAAGGAGCTCCACCCTCAGCTCAGTGAACTTCTCAACGGTGTCCCTTCCCAAACCGGATTTTTTTCTTGTTTTTCAGATTCAGAATCCACAACTTTTGGCTGAAGTCTCAAGTTAAGAAACCAAAATCTCTCGTGCGCTTCAAATCCCTCGTGCGTTTCTGCAAGCAAAATTTTTGATGCACAAACTTCAAAGGCATCCATACAGATTTGGGTGCTGGGAACATGTTTCCAGAAGGCCAAGAAAAATGGTTTTCGGAAGGAAGCCCCGTACCCCACCACGGCACTCGTGCTGCAGCATTCTGACTTTATGACTTTGTGCCGAGAGGCATGCGTGACGTGCCCATGGAAACCCTTCAAACACATCACACGAAAGATTTTAATGGTGGTTCTTCAGGGGCCCAGAAGCCTGGGGGACCCTGAGGCCCGAATGTTTTTCGACTTGCTGCGCCCCCCCCCCCCCACCAACACACACCCCAGTTTGCGCTACCAGGTACAATTTTGTTCTTTATCCCTGTGCCACAAATTCTGAGCTGAGACTCGCAAAGCTCCTGTCAGGGTCGGGGACCCCCATGCAAATTCTGAATCTGTTCTTGCGTGCGTAAGTGTGATGTTCTGAAATTTGCATGTCGGCAAATGCAGCAAGTCGTGATCGTTGATTGCGCAAAAACACAAACATTTGAAAAAGACCATAAATACAAACGTCTTTGTTTTCAGTTCGACTCATCCTTTCCAAGCCATTTAAATTGCCATGGTTACTTCACTTGCAGAAGCACACACACAGAAATCTACAAGTACTCATCACTCATCCACCTCCCTCCACACATCGTACACACGCATTTTTTGCTACTCACATGACAGATGAAAATGTCGAAGTTTTCGCTCCAATACGTTTTCCACATCGGAGGCTGCAGCACGTAGATGGAGCCCAGTAAACAGGTGACGGCATCCAGAATGGCCTGATTTTTCATTAATTTAGAGACGGTCGGTGCAAAAATGTGGCCATTTTTTCTCAGCGTGAGGAAAGTTAACGAGTTGCCAATGAAACCAATGAATGCTGCGCTCGCTTGAATACCGAGACTTAGATTTTCATAAAATTCTTCTCTGCTATTTAAATTTTCTGATTCCAAAGTATCATTTCTGTCAACAGCTAGGTTGTTTTCAGTGGTTGCCATGTCCTTGTTTTCTTGATCCTTTCAAAGGCCAAACTCAACAAAAAGGTGAAATTTTGGGATCTCTGTTGTCATCCTGAGTGCTGAGCTTGTTCTCGTAGACTTTCATTTCGCAACTTGCAGCAAACATAAGATTTTCACGACAACGCCAGACTTGACGCAACCAGAAAGTCAGGCTTCTTTTGTGCTTTTCTTGTGACGCACAATTGTGTACGAAGCGGCACACCAGTGAGCTGCTTCGACTCCAGAGTGATCAGGTTCGTGTCGCTTTTCTCGGCACTTCGAAGCAAGCAAAGATGGTTCCTTCCTTGTGCGTTTGTTCTCTTCGGAGTCAAGAAAGGATCAGAATTTCAGTGAAAGCCTGCACGAATATCAACCGAAAGCAGAGATGTAGACTGCCAATAATGTGCGGGTTGAAGAACCGTGAGTGACATGGCGTGAAACAGCGTTGGCAGAGTGTGACCAGAGTTCGAAACCAGGAGCATCTGATCTCTGAACAGTGTCCCTGTTGACAAGATCAGAAGGAGTCCGTGGGAAAAGGTACGTTTTGGTATCGTGGTGAGGATCAGAATCTTGGGCATGCTGACACCGCAAGCTGCCGTCATGCTGTCAAGACAGTAGAAACACAGGAGTCTGGAGCTTGATTCGCCTTTCGTCGCAAAGAAAGGACACGGACTTCTTTCGTGTGACAATATGTTGGTTCCCGTCACTTTTACGTCGCGTGTTTCACGACATCCGGAGGAGATGGCGCGCGTGTGAGATGCAGAATCAGGTCAACTTCCGTCAGCTTCAGACTGAGCACAAAACAAAGTCACCAAACCCTGTGGGTCGTCCTTCATTGCTCCTTCTTCTGTCACTCAAAGGAAGAATAACAACAGGTAGCGATTACTCAGAACGAACAGGGAGTTTGGAGACAAAAGAAGGTCAATCCTTGAGGAGAAGCAACCCAATCAAGATGTTGACCACTCAGTTGAATAAATAACTCAGAACAACGGGACAGATTCACTCCCAAAGTTCGTGTGCGTTTTGAGTAATCGCCAGATGTGGGTTTGTTTCGGCACAAACCTTGTGAGAAACTTCCAACTGGTAATTTTACTGAATATCTACTGGAAAACCGACAAGCGTTTGTCATGTGAAGCTGTTCGGAACCTCCTGAACGTCGAAGGATCCAGTGCAGTTTCAGACAAAGCCGCTTCAACCGACATGTTCCGCGAGATTCCCACGTCCATTTTTCTGGTCATCTGTTCCAGCCTGGTTTCAGTGTTCCAGGGTCGCCAAACACCCAAATTTGCTCGCTTGTTTTTGGTCCCCGGGTGCAAAGTGTTCACGTGGTAAGGGGCAAGAAGTCAAAAGACACAAAGGCTCAAAATGGCGAAAAGCTCAATCCTGAAAAATCTGGATTTTTGTTCACGTGGTGACTGTGACCTATTTTGCAACTTTGGCTCAGATATTCTTGATTCCCAGTCTGATGTTATTGTCAAATCGTTCAGGTTGGAACGGTTCTTGTGTTCTTTTCGCTGAAGCAGTTGTGGCTTGTGTTGCTCGAACCTTCCGATGAAAACTTCCGAGCAAACACAGTCCTCTTTCTGGAGGGAAGATGACGGAGTGCACTGGGATCGATTCTTCTGGTCCCTCCCAGGATTTGCGGTTCCAGCGCAGTTCCTATCTGATCCCACGAAGGGGAGCCAAGATTAAATCCATAATTCATCACAAGAGACAGACAGCGCTCGGTACTCAGACAAGTGCAGGTTCGGTGAGTCTGGGCCAATTGTGGACCCATTTGTGAGGCATATCGGGCCTCTCATGCAGATAAACTGCCTGTCAGTCGTGACGACCCTGTGGCTTGCTTCTAAACATCACAAATTACAGAGAATCTTGTTCAATCAGGCAAAAACTCAATTCAAGCGCGACATTTCCAGAGACCAATCAGGAACAAGTTGTTGCTGCTGGATGAATTCGTCCGATGATCTCTTGCCTGAACTTTTCACATGTGCTGCAAAAGCTGAACACCCGTTTGATCAATGTTCAACGTTTCACCTCTTCGACCTGATGTGATCTGAAACAAGGAGATTGGTTGAGGAAGCGGCTCGCAGCGGGAATCTGCGATGAATTGGTTTCCTCCGGGGCAGCCGCTTCTCTGCGGGGCCCTGCGCTGTTTCACACGTCCGAACCACCGAGCAACAACACTTAGCTTTTGCTGATTTCCCAAAGATGTGTTTCGCTCCACGAAGGGACGGGTTGTTCTCATAAAAAACTATTGTTTCTTTGAGGAAATGACAACGTGCCTGCGGTCTCATGTCACAGCTGTCCTTTGCGACACCGGTGAGGGTGCACATCCTTCCGACAGTAAAACAAGAGGAACTGACTTTGTTCTGACTTCAGGAGCACACCAGGTTGAACCGGAACAGACCCAGCGTTCCACCTGCCTGGCTCCGAGAAACAGAGTCAGGTTGATACGAACCTGCAGCTGCGATTTGAGAACACGGCATTTGGCTCCATCAGCTGCCGCCAACAGTGGCGTCTATCAAACCTCATATTAACTTTATCTCAACCAGCCCGAGTTCACTTGTTGGCGAAAAGAACGAGGTTTTCCGACACCGCATTGAGACGAAGTTGGAAGGAATTTTGTTTCTTTTGGTCGTTGCAAGAAAAAGTTGCAATTGCAGTCATTTTGTGATCAAAATATCCTTTTGGTATTTCCTCCGTGTGTCAGTCAAAGCAAGGCAAAGGAAAGAACTAACCCTTTCTTGATTGTGATGCTGACCTGTTCTTGTTTATCCCTTCCAACGTGGCACAGTGGTTCCTTTTTTTCTGCTGGAAGGAGAGTCTCATAGAAACAAAGATACATCAACCGCGAAAGACGAAGAAAGTAACACCCTGACTTTGAAAGAAGTTGGGAAATCAAGACATTTCTGGAAGAATTGAATCGCTTCCAAGGCGCACACTGAAACCACCTCTGCCTGCGCGATGTCAAATTACGGTCGGACTGAGCGCCCAGTCTTCTCTACAGAAATCCCGCACAGGAGCAGACAGGCGTCCAATGACAGATGAAGTGAATGCCACACAAATGCAGATCTCCTAGAGATTTGTCCGCCAAATGCCAGACCATTCGAGGGTTGTCCATTCTTTTGTGTGCCCCTTTTCAGTTGAGGGATGGCTCTTTTCAACCTGTTTAACTTGATATTTTTTCACCTCCTGTTGAACCTCACTGATTCTTCCTTGGGCAACAAGAAATTTTGCATCGGGTAAAATTTCTTCATGGGTTGAGCTGACTGGAGCGAGCGTCTCGCTGAGCGGTGGATCCGCGGACGGACGCTGCTTTGACAGATGTTCCCCTCGCTGAGCAGATTCCCTGTGTTGTGCTGAACTCTTACCTTCAACACACATCAAAGCGAGCAACAGTCAAGCTGTGCCAGTGGGAGGCTTCGGCTTCGCAGATCCCATGGTGTTTTACCTCCAAAATTCATGCTTGTCAGCTTCTCGTGCTGGCTTTGCGCAAAAACAAAACCCCTGAGCACAACTGTCGCAAAAGGTTATCTTCAAGGATCGTAGTGAAGCGAAAAGACCAACAAAACAAAATCATACCCGGCCTTTTCTGTCACCAGAGAATATGAAGAATGCTGTGTATTTTAGCAGCACTTGCACGGAACGTCTCTGTCGGATTCCAGTTTCCACGCCTGGAGATGCCAGAAAATCCTTCGAACCGAGGGAACAGGAAGTTCTCACACGAGTTCTGCGATTCGCAGACAACTGGTTACTTTATTACAAGTTTCGCCGTCTGAAAGACTCCACAAAATTTGTCCCGACCAATTGGAAAAGTCGTTAATCGACATGTGGAACCAAATTTTCCTGCTGGTTCGAATTGTCTGGACAAGAAACTCCAGTCCACTGCATTTGGTCCTGGGAGCACGCATGCATTCTCCTGACAACTATTTGCATTTGTCTTTCTCATTTTTATGTTTCCCAGTTTGCCAGAAGTGGAAGTGAACTGGCAGACTCGACACTCTGACACAACGGAAGTGCATCTGGTGGACGAGTAAACTGTCGATTGGGCCTTGGGATTCAACAGACTTAGTTTCCGTTTCTCGTAAAACCAGGCACTTCCCAACGCATCCATCGTGCCTACGCATCCAACGCAGTCATCGTAAAATGAAACTGAAGCGCCAAATGGATGGATCTGGGAGAGTAGCTCTGTTACCGCTGCTGCTCTCGGGTCGCAGCTTCGCTCACGCACAGCTGATGGGAACGCTTCAGGTTCCGCGCGTTCCCGTCCACAGTGGTGCGCAATCCGCAGCCGCAATTGGATGCTACGTGCGCCTCATCAATTGCAACAGACCACGTCGTAAATTTGATGCTAACCAAACATTGATTTGAACAGAATTGCGGGGCGTTTGTCGTTATTTGGTTCGAGTACATTTGGATTTATCCTCGTTGGAACAACTCAGAGAGCAAATCAGTTTCGTGATGTGAGGATTTGCGAAAAACTCAGTGTGACGAGTCTGGAGAAGCGTGAATTAACCAAAACCGTGGGGATATCAAATTTGCTTTTCTGAACACAGGAACACGAGCAAGAGGTTGGTACTCAATCCAAGATTTGTTCTCACAACCTTCTGTATTTAGAAGTTGAGCTTCCGACAAGCCTGATGTTTCTCTTGACCAAAATCAAGGAATGAGCGAGGAGGACAGTCTCAGCATTCGATTGGGTTATTTGAGGTGTAAACTTGATTCTGATTGAAAATTGCAAATGGGACGCAAGATTGTGCACAAGTACCGCGCTTTGTCCCACCACTCCTGACTTTGGTCCTCACACTGGGTTCTGTTTGCTTCCTGCAGATGAGCGGCGCGACGTCGCAGATGATCCGCGACATCCAGTCGCGCATCGGCGTCTCGCTGGACCACGCCGACCGGCGCTACGCCGCCGGTGACGTCATCAGGGGCACCGTCACCATCAACTTCCCGCAGGACATCACCGTCAAAGGTACCGCCGAGTAATCGGTGCGATCACGGTCTGAGGCTTTGCGACTGAACCTTGATAGCTGGGGTGAGAGGCACAGGTGCTGCAGGTTTCACAGGCAGTTCAGGCCACAAATCATATCTGGGATGGAACACACAGCGCCCGGTATTTGTAGGTGCTGGAAATCATTTGATTGACCTGTTTTTCACTTCCCCATGAACAGCATTTCATGATTGCAGTGTTTTGTTCGCGGGAAATCCCTCTGGAATTTGCTTGTTCTGAGCAGGGAGTTTTCTTATTTTGGATTCAAAACAACACACCATGTTGGCCAAGCAGCCAGGCCCTCAATTCTGAGAGAGAGAGAGAGAGAGAGAAGTTAACTTGAACTTTGTCTCTTCTTCAAGCAATGCCAAAACAACAGAATAGCTGCAATGCATTTGCATTTCTGGTGTTGGTTGATCAGTTGCACTGAATCGAAGTTCCTCTTTTTGGTGCTTGTCGTTCTTGATGTTTGTGCGGAAGAGAAAACAGAAGAAAACGAGTGGAAGAAGCCAGAGCCACCGGTCTGGCTGAATCAATAGTAATCTTGTTGGCTGCGGGTAAAGATGGGCTGATTGGGGGTCGGCTTCTTTCCCCCAAATCAGTCAGCTTTGTCGCTTTGAGTGAGTCCCCCGCGTGATAAAAATAGACCAAAAAGGATTGCACAGAGAAGAGCCCCCCACTATGTGGCAGAGATAATGAGGGCGGGAAGGCCTCTGATTGGTCTAGAATTCAAAATCCAGCCTTCTGATTGGTCTAGAGGCCAAGTGCCCCATAGTGGGAACAAAGGAATATAACGGTCATTTCTTTTGTTATGCAAATGAGGGCCAGGTGTTTTTGGACTCCCATCCCTATAAAAGGGACTGATGTCCTTGTAAGGCAGTCAGTCTGCTATGACTGGGACAGATGAATGGGTCATCTGTCAGAGGACAGAATGGCCTTTTACACCATG
>JAAUXT010066616.1_pt1 | contig 31653 bp, 30 predicted proteins | sample 7278171 | NCBI WGS metagenome assembly JAAUXT01 (sample SAMN14350112, study PRJNA611818) | marine sediment metagenome | isolation source: surface marine sediment (1.8m) | place: French Polynesia: Moorea | collected 2018-08
GGCCAGGTATTGCTTGGGAGTGAGGTCGACGTACTCGTCTTCCTCATCTCCCGCCTGGACCTGTTTCGCTTTGCGGCCCATGACGCAAAATATGTGTTTGAAGATATGCACGAATGAACGAACGTGAGCAAGCAACCTTCCCTGTCGAAAGCCAAAACTGGAGTGAAATGTCGTGGCCGAAAATGGTGAAAAATTGACGCGCATTAAAAATTAACGCGTCCCTGTGTGGCCACCCCGAGCGTTAACGTGTGGTTGACGCGTGGTTGACGCGCGTCAATTATTGACGCGTTGCTCTGTGTGGCCGCCCCTTCACAGGTAATCCTGGTTTGAAAAGAGCTCCTGACTACTCAGCTTTCAAAAGAAAACTGACTCCAATGCGAAAGTTTGCTCTTTTTAGTTTTTGTGCGCAAGAAGTACTTGGAGACTGGCGTGGGCAGGTTTTGGATTCCAAGTCTCGCGGCGGAACACTGGTTGGTGGTTGTGGACTGTCGATGAAACTGGCGACACAATCGGACTTTTTCTTTGCTTCCCTGGAATGATCGAAAATTCCCCACGTGAAAATGGACTTCAACGTTGGTCCACAAGGCAAGCGAGGACCGTACGGGAAGAAATGCCTGTAATTTGCATTGTAATGACCAGAAGTGGCAGTTTATGGTCGCATCGACAGGTACCTGCTCATTGTAAGGTGCTTTGACGCTTCCAGGCCTCGAGACGTTTTAGCAAGGTGAAGAACGTGGACAGTTTGTCTTTCGGCAATGAATTTTAAATAACAAAACTGAGTTGAACATATTGTGGTGCATTGTGGACTGAAGAAAATCAGACGCAAGTGGACTCTTTTCTGTGTCCAAATTGTTTTGGACTTGAGGGAATTCGACCCTTCAGTTGAGCTCACACGGTGTAAATTTGCAGATTTGCTGTGTGGACTATTCAATACAGAAGCTATTAAAAGTTTACAAGCAGAGAGGAGTCAATTTCAACATTTACATTTCAAATGTTCAGACACACACATGTTACCGCATTAGTTCTGCTGCATTAGTGTGCCGAGTGTTGTGCTTCCAGGTGTATTCTGCGTCACAATGTTGTTTGTCGCTTACGTCCCAAGAAACTGCTTGGCATTGGCATAACCTGGAAAGACGTTGACTGTGTGAACCAAGAGCTCCATCGCAAGAGCCCGTGCACACAACCTAGAAGATTGGAAGAGATCTGGGCTGCGCTTTTCAATGTTGCACTTCGTGACCAGTCTCCCTTCCGAAAAGGCAAGACAACCCAAAATCTCGACAACTACTCCCCTCAAACGACAAAACTGCGAGAACAGGGACCTGTTCATCAAAAGGCCATTGTTGGTGTGCCTCTTTGGGTGAATACTGCACACGCATGCTTGTCGTTGTCCAGGTGGGCTCGGTTTTCGGTTTTCGGAGCCCAAAGGGTCACCGTGACCAACCTCCATGCAACTCAGTAAACTGCTTTCAACAGCCATACTGTTCTGAAATGTGCTGTCTTCTGCGTAACACTGCGGACATGCCTGCGTGTGTACACAGTTTTGTGCCTTCGAAGAAAAGTAAGCACGAGAAGCCTCTGACATTCGAACATGGTTCGCATGGACGTGCAGTGTCGTGCACAGCTTCGTGGACGCGCGCGCACACACACACACACACACACACACACACACACACACACACACACACACACACGTGAATCGCCTGTCTGTGAGAGCCTCAAGACGTCTATTTCCGCGGCGCTGGGGTGGTCGATTCCATGGGAATGTTGCATAACGGCACAGGTGTGAAGCTGTTTTGTTTGTAACTGTTGCTATGGTACCCAATTGGCGTTTCTGAACAGACATTTGAACAGCAAGAAGTGCAAACAATGAAAACGACGTCTTTGTTACTCGATGTCTGCTGCTTATGCAAAGGAAATTATTTTTCACAAGTCCTGGGAATTTTTGACGCAAAATGCACCCCGTCGAGCGGCATTTGTCGCTCTTGTTGCACCCCGAGCAAAGAGCATAGAAACAAGGACACCCCCCCCTCCCAAAAAAAAGGAGCGATCCACCACTGTCAGAGGCAAGAATTACCACCTGGGTAGATTTATTTGCCTCCTGTGAGAGTCACCTGTGGAGTCCTGATTCGCACAAAAGGAATATCCACTCCCACAAACTTGACACTCGGTGATTCACCCCACGATCCATTTGGTGCATTTTTTGCCTGACAAGAAGCCATCGCCGACTTGTCCTTAGATTTTGCACACACACAGCACACACACACACACACACACACACACACACACACACACACACATAAAATATATATTCTCCAAGTTTGCAGTGACCGGCTTGGTGATGTTGCAGTCAGCTGAAAAGCATCTTTTCCAGCGAAAACATGCTGGGGTCTTTTGTTCGTACAAGCCTTTCGGATGTCCAGTCCATGTTTTCTTCATACATGTCTGAAAGATATTCATCTTCTCTACTTTCAGAACTTCAGCAGAAAGATCATCAGTTCATGCCTGGAGACAAATGTCAGGTGAGTCCTTTTTCTTGTTATTTGTTGCGGCGAAGCGCCCTGGCGTCGCAGAGGAGCTTGTGTGCCACGGGCGCGTGAGCAGTCCTCGAACAAATGCAAAGGTTTCTTGTTCGCGCTCAGTCCTTGTTGGCCGGTTTTACAGACGGCGTTAAAACAGGTCCCATCAGTGCGTCATATCACATCTGTGAGGTCTTCGAAGAGTTTTGATCAACACAAAGTGTGTGTCCAAAAAAGCCCAAAAATCTCTTGTCCTTTACTCTGGGAGAGCAAACTGCAATTGAAAAAGATTGTACCCTGCGGTATCTTTCTGCTGTCTTCTCAGAACTGTGGAACCGCAGTGCAGTCTCTTTCACCACTTGTTTTGTACGCGTTGACTTGTATTTGGTCTCTCGAGGCCCTTCCTGGTTTCCCATTTCAATGAAGTGCCCCGAAGCTGGGTAACCCGCAAACTGACCTCCAGATCTGCCTTCAGATGGCACCAAGAAAGCCTTGAACTTTGGGACTGGTAATGCTGAGGCTAATTGGTTTGTACCTTGTGTTGGCGTCGGCAGTTTTCTTGATGATCGGGTCTGTGCCCGAGGAAGTTTCATTGAACTTCTGTGCTTCACTTGGAACCATTGACAACAGAGATGTTTGTTTGAAAAATTTAGTCAAATTTGATTTAGTCCACATGTATCTTGAAACATTCATTGCCCACTCGGAAACAAAAACAAACGTGGTCTGCGATGGGAACTGTCATCCCTTACGTTTTTTGGGAATGTTTTACAAAACGATAACAAAACAGAAGAAAACATGGTCAACTTTGATCGTGTCTCACTGTCCCTTTGACTGTTTTCGCGCAACGAACGTGACCTTCCAACTGTGATTCCTCGCAAGTTGCAGAGGTGGACCGAACCGAGGTGACTCCATTTCGCGTGCGCCAGAGTCGAGGTCCAAGCAAGAACCGTCTCCTCTGGAGTCGTTTTCGTCGGTGACTGGTCCAACAACATTCCTTATTGACTTGGCCGGGTCAGCTGACGGTGCGCGTTTTGTTCCAGGTGACGCTTGAAGGCCACGACCAGCTGCTCAACGCTCATATCCAGGAGCTGACGCCCAGCAAGGGACCCGTCATTCTCTTTGTCGAGGAACTTGGACAGAGGTAAGATGTGATTATCTACAACCACGGTGTGTTGTGAATGGTCAATCGCACACTCAGCGACACAAGCTCAGCTTGACGGCATACTCACTTTGTTTGTTGGCTGGAAAAGGAGGAGGAGGATGTCTCTGTTGTGAGGGAATTCCAGCACCAGGAATAAAATAGAAAAGGAGGAGAAGCAGCTGTCAGGAAAAAGGTAGAAAGGAGCAGATCTCAGCAAAGTAACTTGGACAGTACAAACAAGTGCGTGCTGAGATCATTGCATGATTTTCTCGGCGTGTGTGTTGTAACCGCACCTTTCCGGAAGTTGTACCTTCTTTCCTCCAAAGAACACTTGGGACCCCCATCCATGTTAAGTTACCGGGGGAAGGGGGTAACTCAACATGGTGAAATTCAACCAGAATCATTTTCAGGCCATTTCAAGCATTTTTCATTGTTTAGCCATGTTGAGTCCCCCCCCCCCTCATAACTTAACATAGGCCGGCTGGCTAACTCAATATGGAAATTTTCAAAATTTTCTGAAATGGCCAAAAAATCGTTCGCGTGAACGACGTAAGACCTCGCACTTTTTGGGCGATAGCCTTTTTGTTGGTGCAGTTTAGTTTTCCCCCCGCTCCATGGTTCAGGTGACTGAACTGGCCGACTGAACGGTGGAAACTGAACCGGAGAAACTGACTGCCCCAAAGGACCCCGCGCTTTTTAGGCGTTGGCCTTCTTGTTTGCTGTCGTATGCTGTTCGGGATGCCAGATCTGTTCCTCTTTCACCACGAGGGCCAGGTTGCCGACTGACGCGAGTACACTCGCTGGGTTTCCTGTTTGCCTCATGCCCAAACCGCTGTGAGGCAGCCTCAAATTGCATCACTTTGGCTGGAAATGGCCCTGCATTGTCGAGACGAGCACTGGAGCAGCACAGTGGCACATTGCAATGAGCAGACAATGTGATTGATCCTTGGTGCAGCGCTGATCCAGCCCAGTGTTTCAGTGGACTTTGGTTGTGGTTGTTTGATGCTCGCAAGTACAATCGTCTTCATCATGCAGGGTCACGTCTTGTGTATTGGCGACTTGTTCATTCCACTCCAGCCGTTCAGTTTTCTCAGCGCTGTTCAGGTGTCGTACTGCGCTGGCGAGTGGCACTCGACTTTCCTGCAGTCACGTCACGATTTATCCCCCAGATCACAAAAGATCACTGAGCATAGTGTCGTCGTGAAAGACAGTGCCGGCTTTTTTTGTCGACAGTGTTCTTGAAGTTTGCCAGATTGACCACGGAACTGCAGCGCTGTGCTCAGAAATAAAAAAGGTTTCTTGCAGATCTCGGTTCACACGGTCAAACTGAGCAAAAGTTGTGTCAAAGTGGGCCCCTCCCCATTTCCAACCAAGCAGCCATTGCAAAATTTGGCTGGCAGTCCGATGCCTTGAGTTGCAGAACTTTCGGAATCTGGAAAACTTTTTTGCCTGCCAAAAAGTTGAAGGTCATCGGAACCCCTTCCATCTCCGGTTGCAAAAATTTCTCGGAGAGGCAGGGTGTCCTGGACCCGTCCTCCGCACGTTGGCAACATTGCTTTCCAGAAACAAAAAGTTCCCACCCCAGGTGGCCCTTTTTGCCTTCCAAAAACAAAAGGTCAGCACTCCATCCCAGGTTGCAAAATTTTGTGTTTGGAGAACAACACATAGATTGCAAGCTTGTCCTTTGGCAGGTACTCTTTTGTTTCGGGCGGATTCCATTAGTTGTGACGTCTTATTTGTTGGTGCGTTTCTCTGCCATGGCGATTGCCCCAGTGCGATGCGTCACGTGATGTCTGAAAATTTTCCAGAATGAACGATGCTCCTGTTGGGATTGAACACGAAAGACTCACAACTGATAAATTGATGAATAATTGCCGTGTTTGATGGCAACAAGCTGTGCAAATAAACCGCCTGAACATTGAAGTGCAAACACTCGACGCTGAAATGCCACTCCCCACTTCGAGAACAAACCTATCACTGATTGCTCAGAGTGATAACGACGCACGCCGAGTCAATTTAAAATCAATATTGGAATAGCGAATGCACGCAAATTGTCACAGGTACTTTCTGTGATCCTCTTGCTTTCGCAACGTGTCACGCCCTGTTTTGACTGTTTTTCTTTCTTGTTTCAGATTTACCGTGCCGTTCTCGAGTTTGAAGGCCCTACCGCAGAGCCACAACCAAGGTGAGTTGTCTGTTTCTTTCCTTCCGGCGTCGAGCCTGGATGTTTTGGGCAGCATGAAAAAACAACAATCAGGGCGTTTTTGCTCAAAACGTTGTGTCAACTCGTTTGAGTGATCCTTGTGGCAGAAGACAGATCCAACAAGAACTCAAGTTGTGTCAGACAGTTGTCCGTGGCATTCGTTCTTCAGCTGGTCAGAGAGTTTCTTTGGATGTCGATCGGCACCGGCTTGAAGTGCCAATGCTGTGCGGTGCAGTTTGAGTGGTCAGATCGCTTCCTTTGTTTTTGAAAACAAATGCACGCGAAAGGCTTTGGGCGTGGTGTTTGTGTGCCCCCCCCCACACCTCGTTTGTACTTTAGACTTGAACTGATGGGTGGTTGCATGAGCTACTCAACAAGAATTTGCAGTGTGACATGGCAGCACGACAGTCTGATCACAGCGTAGCTTCCAAACAAAGTTGGTCTTGAATCCTCACAATCATTGATTGCCTCAGTGGTCTGCCACCAGAGTGGCTGTCTGCTTGGTCACACGAGATTGACCCATGTACTCGTCCGTGCACTCGTTGGATCACACACGCACACAGTACAGTGCTCAGCAGACCCATTGGGATTGTTGATTGACAGACAATGCCAACATTTTCTTTGCACTCCGACGAAAAAATGATTTTTATTTTCTTCCAGCAGTGCACCCCAACCATTTTTTGTTGTTTGTGCTTGTCCCAGTAACCACAGGAGCACATGCCGAGAAAATGTTTCCTCATCCAACCCGTTCAACGATCGAGACACGAAGAAAGCCGATAACATCTTATCTAAGCTCCGAACCAAGCTTCGTTGGACCTTTTTGGTGTTCGTTTGACTGGATTTATCAGAGATGAATTTCGAGCCAAGGCTTAGGTGGAATTTTGACAAATGGGGTTTTCTTTGCAGCACTTTGCAAAATCACACAAACATACATGGTGTGTCTTACATGGTCCACTGATTGAGTTGAAGCATGTTCAGGTGAGGATCAGCCCGTTTGGATGAACAATTTTCTCAATTCACCCCAGCACATAAAGGCGTAGGTTTGGGTGCATTCGACCTTGTGTGTTGCCATTTGTTCGGCCTCACCCAAATTCCTGCTTGGTCTTCCTTGCAGTGTAAGCCTGTGCTTTCAGCCATCGTCTGAGTGAGCTCCTTTGGGATGAAAATTGCAACGAGTTTCACACTATTCTCCAGTCAGGGGCGCGACTTTTTGGTTTTGCCACCGAACCATGAACTGGACCAGTGGGAAAAGAATGTGACACCAAAAGGGATTGGACAGGGGACAGGGGGATAGAGATTTTGAAGATGCTTGTTTTGCTTGTGGGCATTTGGGCTGCTAGGAAGGAAAAATATTTCTGCATGAAGTTTTGACTACCACTGCAGCAGACACTGAGAAGGGGAAACCTCGAGCCTTTGGGGGACCCATAACCTGCTTGAGTTTTTGTTTTGCCACTGCAAAAAGTTCCAAAAGAAAATCTGGACTGACCAAGTCCAAGTCTCATTTGCTTTTTAGAAATCTTTTCAAGCCTCTCCTTTCTTTCATCAAAAGCCGTTGAAGTATTTCAGTTTTTGATTCGTTGAACAATTTTTGTGGAAGGCTGCAGTTGTTTGACGAAGCACCACTCTGAGGAAAGGAATTACTAGCACGTCGCAGATCTAGCGTCCGAGTTGTCGTATCCTCTGATGCAGGTGACCTCCGCGTTTTGGGACTTTTATCCAATGAAGGAATCGAAGGCCGCCTGGTCTATTGCAGTTGTTGCTTTGTTTGGAACTTGGACGCTGCCACACTGAATAAATCTGCAGCCAAGGAAGCCAAATAAACCTTGACGCACCAGAAACCGGTACACTTGTGCACACATGCTTGCGCACACATGCTTGCAAAGTACGATTCAGGTGAATGATTTTTTGCGTGTGTCTGCCGCGCCCTTTGTGCCTCTCACCAAGCCCCTTTTCAGGGCAACTGCTGTATCATGCTTTGCACAACGTTTGGGAGAAAGTTTGAATCAAAGATTTCTTCCAGCGCCTAATTTGTTGAAGAGCTTGTTTCCGCTTTTTCTTTCTATTTTTCTTCGGGGCATTTTCTCAGAACCACTTGAAAAAGACAGAACCAGTGCCAACGTTTTGTCATTTTTTCTGTCTGAAAAGAATTTCACGATCAAAGGCCGCTGAACAAGATACGATTTACGAAGACTTTTTTCTCATTGAACTATCAGAAAAAAGCAAACCAAATGCAAGACCAGCAGCTCTTTTTGGCTTTCCGCTTGGTCAAGTTCACGAACGTGAGAGTGGTCCTTGGGGTCTCAGGGTTCGCCAGAACGGCTTCAAAACTTAATATCCATCCGAAATGTGTTCATTCCCTGGCAATACGCAAGGTCTGGCCAGTGTAGGCATGCGTCGGAAAGTTTGTTTTTGAACAACAACCTTTTTTTCAGGGGTCACTTGGTTTTTATCCTGAAGATTGCCAAATTTGGGCTTTTTCTTTTTTCAAGGAAATGTTGTTTTCAGCCAAAATCATCTTTTTACATGCATTTTGAAAAAAAAAATTATAGATTTCATGCATTATCTTTGACCAAAATTAGTAGGTTTTCACACTTTTTTCTGCCTAAATTAGGATCTCATGCAAAAATAATTATTTGGTCAAAATCAACATTTCACACATTTTTTTTTGTAGAAGAAACAATTTTATATGATGTTTTTCTGTTGAAAATTAAAATTTTGGATTACAAGACAGAAAAATTGCCAAAATACGAGGTTTGTATTCTTAAATTTGTGCATCCAGTGGTAGATCCGGATCAGGTTGATGAAATTCCACGATTTTTGCACACAAGAAAGATTGGCCTTTCATCTCAACATGTATTGAGCCTCATTAACTTTGAACAATTTGAACATGTTAAAGTACATGTCAACATTTTGTGAGTATCCTCCGACTTTGCCATGAGTACTATGCAAGTACAAGCCATGAAATTAATCTGGAAACAGTTCACACATGTGGTCAGCATGTGTGTCTTTTCATGTGTCAATGTTTTGACCTATTCCCTCTCAAAATACTGTCCAGCAGCCTGGATACAGCGATGGAGTCTGGGGACCAGTCGATCCATTGCAGCACCCCATTCCTGTGGTGTGATCTGGGCAATCTCTTGATCCAAAGTGTTTTGGAGTTGAACCAAATCACAGAAACGCTCACCCCAGACTTTGGCCTTGAGCCTGGCAAACAACCAGTAATCCAGCGGATTCAGGTCAGGACTGTAGGGGGGTGGGGGAGGACTTTTGTTTGAGTCTGTTGGAAGAAGCAACACACTGGCAGGCTCCTGTGTACGGGTGCACCATCATGAAGCAGACCCCAGGAATTGGCTTGAAATTCATTCCTTCTTGTGCAGCAGATTTTCAGGCAGAGGTTCTGCATGATCTGCAGGTAGAGAGGTCCATTTATGCCTACTCCATTGGGCACAAACTCCCGATGGACCAAGCCAAACTGGTCAAAGAAAATGACAAGCATTGTCTTGGCAATGGACTGCTCATGCTGCACAACCTTTGGGCACTTGTCTCCATTGCGGGTTGAAATCCATTCCTGGTTTCTCCTTCTGGAATCTGGATCCCACACATGAAACCAAGCTTCATCACCACACACAACATGAGTCACTATTCCTTGTCTCCCAAGCATCCTCAGACTCACCCTGGCATCAACAACCCTCTGGTTTTGTTGCGCTGCAGTCAGGAGATGGGGGATCCAGGAGGCGGTCAACTTTGTGCACTCAAGATCTTTCCATAGCATTTTGTGTGTTGTCCTGAGGGACAGGCTGATCCAACCAGACAGCTGTCTGACTGTCTGCTTCCTGTCATGTTGGAGTGCTTGTCTCAGCTGCTGGATCTTTGCTGGTGTCCATTTTTTCAGTTGTCCTGGGCATGGTGCATCGGTCAGTCTGTTGTTTCCATTCTGGAAGAAATTGAACCACCTGCAGATTGAAGAATCACTCAAAACTTGGTTTCCATGAACTCAACGCAACTGCACAATTGTCTGTGCCTTGCTGAGTCCAGAACACTGACAAAATCAGATTTCTACACATTGATCCTCTTTGGTTTTCATGCTGCACTCAAAGCCAACTTTACGCACTACCAAAAAAGTCGAACTGGAATTGTTGGAGGGAAATCAATAGTGTTTGACCTGGTCGCTATATGCTTCAGATCGATACAAATAGTCAAACTGTGTGGCAGAAGGGATGGCCCAGAGGATACCAGACATTTGCAGAAAGAATATTTGACCCAACTGGATTGACCGCCGGATGCGCAAATTTAAGAATACAAGCCTTGTATGGATTTCATCTTGTTTTTTTCTTGGCTGATTGTATTTTTTCCCTACAAAAACCTGAGAATTTGGGGGCTGATTGTAATTTTTCCCTACAAAAACCTGGGAATTTGGGGGGGGGGGTCAGGACTTTGCCACTCCCAGGGTTGTTCAAGCCATCTGGACAAGCGTTTTTTGTTTTTTGCTTGGAAAGCCACATGTTCAGTGGTTGGTCTTGCTAACACAAAAAAGAGTTGCCGATCGTTCTCTGGCCTGATTCGCTGGATGCCACTGTCCTGTCACGACTTGTTTTTCTGCAGGTGTCCCAATTCTTGAAATAAAAGCCTGAGTACACTGGACTTGAATACACAGGCTGAACAGATGCAAATCTGGAACCAAATCTGGGTTTTCTCCATTACTTTTGTATTGTTATCACCCTGGTCGAGGTCAATACCTCAGACACAGTTGAAAGGGCAGAGACACAATATGTTGATTCAGCTTGAGAAGTTTTTGACAGAAAAGCAAACCACTTGCAACAAAAGGTGGTGTGTCAGTTGCATTTTTCACAGACCCCGTCCCGTCAAAAGATAGCTAAGGTCCCAGGGTAGGACCTCACCCGTCCAAGGGAGGAGTCCGGCAAAGGTCCCACAGCCGGACCCAGGTGCCAGGGCAGGACACAGGGGGTCCAGTAGTGGTGCCCATGCGAAACCCTCCCCCCCCCCTCCCATTGAAAAAAAAGGTTCTGTCCCATGGTAGAACTTTTGTTTTTGCCCAAGGCTGTGTGCCAATCCTGCCGCACGGAACTTCCAAAAGCTGCAACCAAGGCCTTCTTGTTAATTTCCCTTGCTCAGCTGGGACACATTTGGGGTCACTGGAAGAACCTCACAAGAAAAAACAAATGATCAAACTTCAACAGCACGTCATTCCCAAGCGAGTCAGCATTACCAAATGGGCTCATTTGGAAGACCAGATATGCATACATCACCTGCAAATTACTGCAGAGGGAACTTTTGCACAAGACTTCAATGTAACTCCCTGGTCTTCCCTTTGTTGGCAAAAATACACTTGTTGAAAGCAAGAACCCAGGGTATCAAATTGCAGTAACTTTTGGAGCTCAGACGTACATCTGTTTTTCTTCTATTGCTCTTCTGATACTTTCGAGAGAATTGCAACAAGTTTTGCTTTTTTGGTGCAACAAAAGCAAAATCTGGAAAATGTTTTCTGCAGGTGGGGTCAGAGCAGTGGCAGACACAGCTGTGAATGTTTTTACAGAATTGCTCGCAGCTTACGACGATGACGATCTCGGTTTTCACCTCAGTGAAACGAGCAAATCAGATATTGGCGAGATCCAGCAAACATTGCATTAAGTCGGTGCACCTGTCTGGAGATCTGTGCGAAGTCAGCGACAACAGTTTGAAACCACAAGATGCTAGGTACTTGCAATTCTTCAGTGGGGAGGGTTGTGAAAGTTGGACTCGAGTCAAGATTGTAATGGACGATTTCGTGCGAAACCTCAAACACTATCAAAAAGATCAGAGGTTGGCGATCCAGTCGACGAAACGCAAAAATATTTTTGCTTGTCATGTTCTGGTCGCAGTTGGCAATTATTTAATCTGTTCGCAAAAGATTTTCGTTTCACTTGGCAAGCCCAACAGCTGAGTTTGATCAAACTATTGCTGTTTGGCATTGGGCATGTCAGGTGAGCAAACTTTTTGTGAGTGTGGTTGAACTGCGAGAAATGTGTTGGCAAACTCGTGTCTTCGAAAGGTTTTCCCACGTGTCGAGACCCGAGAAAAAAATGAACTAGCAACAGGACAAGTTCTGTTGTTGTTTTTTTGTGGAAATCTGAACAAAATCAAGAAAAGGCGAACCCAGTTAGTAGGCATCGTTGTGTGGAACTCCATCTGAACTGAAATGTCACCACGAAGTTGCTCGCACTGTCCAGTTGTGCCCTGGTGCATTGCGACGAAACGACTGTTCATTGAAACAAAGAAATCCTTGAGGTTGGACAAGATTTAATGCACCCGCAGAATGTTTCACTTTCAGATATCATTGTTCAGGTCACATTGCAACACACTCACAATTTTACATTGCCTGAAAACTTGGAAATCTTACATTTCGTCTTCGCCGAAATGAGAGCGCTCAGCTGAGACTTCACTGATTTCTCTCACTCAACTTGGCAGTGAAGTGAAGTCATTGAAAGGATATTTCTGTGGGGTTTTCCTTGTTCTTGTGGGTTTCCAAACATGATTGGGACAGGAAGCAAACATCCAGACCTCTGCATGAAGTGTACAGCAATGACTGCCTGTTCAAAAGACGACGATGATGTGTGGGCTCCAGTGTTCAATCGTAGAATCAGCCAAAACATGAACCGGCACGAGGGGACCTCCAAAACTAACTTTCCCATCGAATTTTTTCAGATGAAAAGAAACCACTCCAAGTTTAATCTTCAAACAGATGTTGTCTGTTGTCTCTACTTGAAATACATATGTGGAATGAAGTCCAAAACATGTGTCAAAGATGCTGAAGTGTCATTCTTCAGGATCTCTCACTCTGAATTTACTGGCCAATTCAAGTCTCAACATGCTGATCAAGCGGATCAACTTATCCGAGATCTCGAAAGTAGAGAACATGAAAGACTGAAAGAGTCTTTCTGCTCAATTGCTCGACTCCACTTGCAGAGGCGACCAAGGCCAAGTGGTGTCCTGAGTGCCCCACTGAAACAAGCCAAATAAACAACGAACCTGCAATTCGGGTCAGCACTCATCTTCTTTCGAGCCAAAACTTGTCCACAAAACACCTTACGAGTGATAGTTGCCTTCTAAACTAAAGAGGAGATAAACAAGGCTTTTAATGGTTGTCCTTTTTTTCTTGTTGGAGGAGTTGCCCCTTTCAACCAAGAGTGGTTGAATGGACCAAGTGAGGGTCGCCACTGCCCAGAGAGGTGAACTGACTGACTGCCCCGGGCCACTGATCTTTCCCCCCTTTTTCGGTAGTCGCATAAATTCGGTGACACCAGTTCCAATAGACAACGAGAAAATATTCATGATCCAGTTCAGGGACGACTACTCGTACATGTTTTGCTAATGAGATGTGTATTGATCAACGGAGCACCACGTACGCACGTCTGGGTGTGTTTCGACGATCGATGTCAGTACACACAAAGAGATCTACGCCTCCACTGCGGGCACGGCTTTTTGAAGATCAGCAAGAGTGGTGTTGTGTCCGCTAATCCTTAAGGGTCAGCAAATTTTAAAATGGAGAAAAAAGCGGTCGTGCCTTGTCTCTTGTTTCACATGCTCTCACCCTCTGGCCCTGTTCTCTCTGATATAGGGGGCGGTGAAAGCCACGTTTTGGACTTGAAAATTGTGTTTTGCTCGTACTCAATTGTCAGCCTCTGCTGATTTCTGTCTGTTACGAGAAGGAATGGGGAGAGTCAAAGGTTGAAACGCTCCCAAGAGTCAGAGTCCAAAATGCAATGGACGGCTGCCCCAACGAAAAAATAGACTGACTTCTGCAGATGGACTTTCAGAAAAGTCTGTTCGAAAGATAGCTTTTTTCACGCGTTGACTTGCAACAATGCTTTTCCGGAACCCACAAAAGTGAAACAGCAAGCAAAACTTGACAAAAAATTCACATCTGAAACCAGAGTGTCGGATGTTCCCCACCACATGGCCAAAAAAGTATGTACTTTCAATCCATTTGCAGCTGAAATCGGGGTGTCTGCCCTTCCCTTTGAATTTGAAATCAGAATGCAGGATCTTCCACAAACTGTGAAATAAAAGAGTGGAGTTCAACCGCCTCCCTCTCCACTGGACGTGAAATCAAGCAAAATCTGGCCAAACAAGCTGGCATGAAAAAAATCAATTGGGAACGATCCCATGCTGGTGGCTCGGTGCGTGTTTTACATCACTCAATGTTCTTGTTCAGTCAGAGATTACAACTACAATTGCACACAAATTTCTGCACCAGGGTTCGGTGAATTTCAAATTGCACAAGAAAGAAGCTTCAAGATTCTAAAAAAAGCGAAATGCCCAGGAAGAGAAAAAGAAAAAAACCTCATGCAAAGAAAAAGTGTTGCCTGACCCACACCTCTCAAAAATCACCTGGAAAGGTCAGACAAGCCAGCCCCCTTCTGTTTGCGACAATTTCCAAGATTTTGTGGAAAACAACTTCAGTCCAATTTCATTGTCTCAAAATGTTTGCTTTCGCACTTTGTTGATGTGTCCAAGTCGTCGGTCATACAGCAACGGTGTGCGTGCGTGCTTCATTTCGGACACTTTTCGAAATTGTTTTTCTGAGGTGATCAAATCTCGACGCACTGATAGCCACAGGTTAACTTTAAATATGACTTTTCTTGTAAATGGAGTGTCGTAAAAGCAAGTAATGCCATCAAATGATGCCAGAAGGGACCGTGTCACTTTCATTCAGTACACTGTCGTTCTGGTTCCTCAGATTTTCTGTTCACACACCAACATTTCGCCTCGAGTGCTTCGGAGAATTTAATTCATGCAGTGTGTCAAGCAATTCACTGGACTAATTAGGAATGTAAAATCAGGAATGTAAATTGTAAAGTGACACCAGGTCTCCAGTTCGGCTCGTATTTCCGTTCAGGCATTGTGCACTGCATGTGCACTGTTGTTGTCAACACTGTCTTCGATCTGTTGCTCGGAGCAGGCGCCTGCTGGATTTTGCTGTTGAGAAGATATGATTGTGTGGTTGTGCAGAACAGCTCTCACATAGTTACCAAACCGATTTACGAATGGATTTCCTCTTCTTCTTTCAGACCCATACAGCAGAAAGTTTAAAGGCAAGAAACGAAAGGTAAGCTGCATTTTCACGTCTTATTATGTCCTGGCACTTACTCTCAAGCACTTGCAAACCGACAGACCGCAACAGGTCTGTTGTCTCGATCGAGGCAAGGCAAAATGTTTCGTGTCCTCCCTTGGAAGCCATTCACAGTTTGAAAATGGGTCTCTTTGTTGTTCTTGTGCGCCGTCCTTGGCAGCTGCTGTCTTGTCCAGTCGCCACATGACGGTGTGTGGGGACCCCAGACCTGATTCCCCACCCAAAGCCTTTGTATCGGAGGGTTTCACCTGCGTTTTATGTTTGGTGTCCAAAAATAAACTGCGGCCAGGACACACGGACCTACGGAAGCAAATTTGTTCCCAGATGACAAACAGCACTCTGGCAAAATCTGGCGAGTTTCTTGTCAGGCCAAATTTGGAGGCAGGTGGGACAACCAGTCCCCCTTCTGGACAGACTCTTTGGGAGGCAAATGAGTGATGTGGGACACTCGCAACCACCACCTCTTGTCAGAAACAGAACTCAATCAAAATCTGGCCAGACAAACGAAAGGCATCTGATATCTTGGGACAGCCCACCTCCGAGAAAACTTGACCAGGCAACACTTGGACTTTGAAATTCTAGTTTCTCTTTCTCATTGGACTTGGGCTCTGCGTTGAGTTGGCTGCTTACAAATGTAGCATGCAGCATGGTTTTATTGGACAATGGAGACTTGAAGATGAAAGTTTCGGTCAGGTCCTCGCAAACTGGCATCAAACTTGTGACACTCGTTGAGAGGTGATGATCACCAAATCCCTTTTGTTTCTTTGGGCCTGACATTTTTGAAAAATACGGGTACTGTCTTGCCTGCGTGGAAACATTGACAGTCCATTTACATGGCAGAAGCTGCATGTTGACAATCTGGTCTGATCGAAAAGCACATTGTTCAAATGTATTTTTCACGTTTCAGGTTCATGTGTCTGGCAAATAGTACCGCCACGTTAATGTTCTTCTGTGTGCCGAGTACATTGTGTTGATATTGCTGAGTAGAATTGCTTGTCACGTTGCATTCTTGTGAATTGCGCTCGTGAAAAGGGGGCTGTCAGGAGCTTCACGTTGGCGTTTGTGTTAAGATTTGGGAGATTGGTGCCGACTGTTAGGGTAATGGTGAAGTCCGGCGAAATGCCTCGGCAGGCAGTTCGTCGTGTTTGTCTCCATATCCTCCGGAGACAATTTGGTCCAAGAGGTCCAGACTGCTGTTTTTTTCAGGTGTGGGATCCGCGGATTGTGATGCCAGCGATGTGTGTCACCGTGCACTGAAAGTGTTCTTGTGATTCTTGCAACGAGAAACATGCAAGCAGATGGGAAAACCATTTTGGGCAGCATTTTGGCACTAAGACGTGTTTTTTGTTGATAACTGTCTTCTTGGCAATTCATCCATGTCCACATTTTGCACCAAAGAAAGGGGGAAAGCGAAAAAAATCTTTTGAGAGTACGTTGTGCTTGCTCTCTCTCGCTCTTTCTGTTTGTGGCACATCATTTCCCAAGCCACGCCCGACCTGTGTTCCCACGCATGTAACAAAAAGGGGTGGTGCTCGAAAGAATTGCGAGCAAAGTGTCTGTGAAGCTTTTCTTGGTGCAGGTGTCTCGAACGTTTGCAAAACAGTGGAATGTGTTTCTGGAAATACCAACCCCTGCCGTGTGCATGGTGAGTGAGACGGTGTTTTCAGTACCATGCTGGAACCGAACTCTTGGACAGGTCCGAGTGTCTGCCTGCTGTGGGAACGATAAATATGTGTCTTTCGAAGGTCTGAGTTTGCAACTTGGGGACGAACAAGCATTAACTTTCGGATCATGCAAGATAGTGACTTGGTTCGTCTCGGTGTGCGTCTTGGTTTCCTCCCCTCTGGGGTGGTGCTGATCACGGCGGTTTGTTCTGACGAAACCCGACCAGTTTCGAGAGTCGCACGGATTCCACAAAAGCTGAAGACGTGGAACACATCTCTGCGTTTTGAAAAGTTCTGATGTTGAGGTAAAACACCGGCCATTCATAACCACGCTGCTTTAAGCGTTTGAAATATATGCTAACAAGATACTGAAGTGCGACAAATTGCTGGAGACATCCGTGACCTTTCCAGGAGAAGCTCAATATTTGTGGAGCGTCATAGGTCGGGCTAAATGAAGTGAAATCCAATTCATATTCGACGCTTGTCTGGTTGAGAGTGTTTGCGTATCATGGCACAATCCCATTTCAAATGCTGAGGTGTCGGGATGGCTGCATGTTTGCCAAACTGGGCAAATTTTGCAGAGTAATGTGTCATGCACGCACGCAACCGGAAAGGGCCCATGAAAACATCTTGGAACAACGTTGAGCTCCATGGAAACGAAAACAAAAGTTGGATGACAGAACAGGTATCAAAACACGGTTTGCACCGAAGCTCACACACAGACGTGTGTGGTGTGTTCGTTTGTCCTTCTGCTTCCACGTTCCTTGTGGGACTAAGTTTGCCGAAACCCGGGGCATGTGGCCCAGCACTGAAATCCGTGGACAGATGAAGTTCAACGAACGAGCTGTGTGTGTGTGTGTGTGTGTGTGTGTGTGTGTGTGTGTGTGTGTGTGTATGTGTGAGTGTGTGTGTGGTGTTTAGGACAGCACTTGGGGTGGTGGTTGGTGTCCGAGTCCTCCTGATCTCTGTGGGTTCGACAGCCTCAGCAGCTGGTCGAACGATGTCTTGTGTCATTGTGGCAGCTCCTGGAATATTTCCTACGCGCTTTCATGAAACCATTGTGCCAACAACAGAGCAATCTACTTCCACTGTCCTCCTCACTTGTCCCTTCCACAAAGTGTACAAAGCACGCACAACCTTCAGTGCACATATCGGGCTTCCTTGACATCTTTTCCCAACATAACAGTTTGCCAATCAAACATCAAAGGATTTGAATTTGTCACCCTCTTACAAACTCAAATCAAATGATTCCTCTTTCCTATCTTCTTCTGTGGAATTCACAAAAGAACCAAAAAAAAAAGGTGGAATCTGAATGCAAACTTTCACCAGGAAGTCCCATTGAAAAGGAAAACTGGAGGCAAAAAGCTAGCTCGTGGAAACAATCTCGTCTTATCCATCTTGAGAGGTCATTCTTGGATCTTTCACCAAAACAGCAATTGCAGGAGACAACTGATGTTCACATGGATAAGCCTCGTGTGTGTGTTTTCTTGGCACATTCAAGCACGGACGATGCAAGATGAACGTTTCCAATGCAGTTGGGCATTCATTCTTGAAGCCTGAAAATCTTCTGCGTTTATCTGTTGGGGATGTTTCTGCATGTGTACGAGTTGGTCTGTCTGTCAGCGTGTCATGCCAGCAAGTCATGTCAAAACATGCGCTGGAAAATTCTCTTGTGATCCAACTGACAGAAATCAATTTTGATTTTTCTTTTGAAAACTTCTTCCCATGAGAAAGCATACACACCATACCTGATGACAACAATTCAGGCGTGAACAGACGTGAAGGGATTAGATATGAAGGACTGTTAAAGTTTAGAGCCTTGGGTGCAGATGTTTCGTAATTTTGACAAACGGGCGTTGAGATCTGCCAAGAGCACAAACTGTGTTGTCAGCCAATTCGCCATTCCAAGTCTGAATTCTGTGAGTGTTGCCGTGGACGCATTTTGTGGACAAGTGCTGGTGTTTGCTTCTGCAAAATTGTCATTTTTGTGTTGCTGTACGAATGAAAAACTTCGTGCTTGATGGTTTTTGCGCTTTTCCGATTATCCGCCCAAATTGCATTCCTTTTTCAGGCAAGTGAAGGATTCCGTTTGCGTTTCCTCTGCCATGGTTCCATCACGACTTGAAAATGTGTGTGACGAGAGAGTCCATAAAACTGGTGGGTTGAAACAACTACTTTGACAGAGGAAATGTGTTGAACACTGTGTGTGCTCGTGTTGCAGGAGATGCCAGTGCTGGTGGCGTCCGGAGGCCGCGCGGCGCCGTCACTGCCTCCGCGTCTAATGGCGGCGGCGCAGGACGCCGGCAAACACCACGCCTCGCGCGCCACGGGGTGAGTGCCCTCTGTCGTGAACCTGGACCCACGTGTGAAACTTTTTCCGTACCAAAAAAAATGATAAAATAAATCGGATCAGTGTTGAAGGGAAATTGATGTTGGAGTTCTGAACTCCCTTTTGCCATTTTAAATTTCTGAACGGAGTCCTCGAGGAGTCGCCGTACAAGTTCGTAGACTCTGCAAGCTCGTCTAAACAATCACCATCCGCTGTTTTCTTGGGAAAGTGTTGCTGGTTTCTGGTCTCAGAACAGAATAGTCCACGCACAGCACAGTGTGGTTTACGAATGCGGAATATGCACGTCAGCGTTAGCGAGAATTATTTATTCGTGTGATTAGATACGGGTAGGTTCTTCCGCTTCGTGTTTGCTGCAATTTCCAATTATGATGTTGTTCAGACCCCAAGTTGAGATCATGCATGCTTGTGATCAGTCGAGGTACAGACCCGGCTGTTGTGCACACTGAACCCGTGTTTTTCCCACTTCTTTCCACCGCAGGTTTCCGCCCAGTTTCCACCACGGTGGGGTCCCCGTGTCTCCGCAGCCTCGTCCGTCTGTGCGGGGCGCGGGGTCGTGGTCACTGCCGTCACCCTCCGATTTTGATCCCTTTCGGGTCCGCGGTCAACGTCCGTTCACTCCGCACAGCCCCAGACTTCTGCCTTCCAGATTCACGTTCGACTTGTAGGTGCCTGCCACGTTGTGCGCAGTTTCAAGTCTGTCAAGTTGCTCATTGGCGATTGAGGGGAGGGCGTTGTTAAGCCCGCTGTTTTCAGCGACCCGCCAGCTCATTGCAATTATGACTGTGTTGTGTGTGTGTGTGTGTGGGGGGGGTCTGGCATGCGTGAAGCAGACACAGGTCCCACTCAGGCAAAGCCACCCAGGGTCCAGCATGGGCAGCCATGTCAAACACCCCCCTACCCTGCATTTTCTGAATTTGACCAAAATCTACAAGTTTCCTGTCAGACAAATGCCGAATTAGATTTTTATCAGCCGCGGTAGCGAGCTGATATTGGTTTTCCCCTGTATCAGTGTCCGTGTATCTGTCCTGGGTAATTCGGGCAAAAAATTGTCTGAGTTACCCCCTACCACCAGCCATAGAAAATTTTCAACTTAGATATTGTCCAACTTGGACATTGTCCAGCCCAGACAAAAAATTGTCTGAGCTACCCCTATATACAGAGGAAATTTTCAACTTGGACATTGTCTAACTTGGACATTGTCCAGCCCAGACAAAAAAATTGTCTGAGTTACCCCCCCCCCCCCTACCCATAGAAAATTTTAAACTGAGACATTTTCTGACTGGGGCATTGGCAGATTGGGACAAGTGCTGTCCTGCCGATGTATGCTGCCTGCGGCTGATTCTCTATTTGAAGGTCTTGTGGCTACTTGGTTTCTTGTTATTTTCATATACTGGCCCCTCCCCCCCCCCCCATGTTTTCAGCCTTTTGCTTCCCAAAAATTTATGCCAAAGGGGGGGTGGGGGGGTCTGAAACGCAAAGGGGTCTTAAACGTGGGTTTTTATGGTAGCCAAAATCTGCAAGTTTCTGTCACTCAAATGCTTGTGGGGGGGGGGGGGGAGGGAGATTTTGTTGGCGGGTGGTCCTGCAATGCCAACCGCACAAACCGCGGGCTTTCTTGGCGCAGCCTTCTTGTTACGTCAGTGCTGTTGCTCGTTGCCTTTATGACGGTCGAAGTTCCAAATTTGTTTTTGGTGGAAACATCGCTCAATAGTCTTGGCAAAGCCGATGCATCGAAGCCACGCAGTCGTGTAATTTTCGTTTTGTTACTTTGGTGACGTTGACAAGTGACCACATTCGCAATTCATCATTGAGGCCGCACAGAACGTGCAATCATTTTCAATTTGCAAGATTCGAGTCCGTATCGGTCCCAAACACAGACGACTGTACGCGTCTTGTACTGACTTGGTGACCTGGTTGGTCTCACAGCGACGAGGATACGTACGGCGTCTTCTGCGACCCGCTGCGCGGAGTGCACGGGCGTCACCGGGTCCCGCCGTGCCCCCATTGCGACGCCTTCAGAGACCTGCCTCCGTGCAGGTAGTGTCATACGCACGTGAAGTTCAGCCTCAAATAGACTTCAGATTCTGCAAGCTGTGCTCTGGCATATTCAAAGCTGTTCATGCACGTGGCACATGCTTTGCAAACCCAGTTTTGAGATTTGGTGCAAATGTTGAGAACAGGATGCATGCAAGTTTCGTCTAACATTCACGTTCCTGAAAGTTTTATTTTGGGTGTTTGGATGGTGAGAAATGCTTCGAAGGTCCTTCAGGTCTTTTGCTGTTCTGTGAAAATTATCTGTTGTGCACAATCAGTTTTCCTCGCCTGAGTTCCCGTCTCCACACACGCGTGCAATTCACACGGAGTGCAGCAAAATCTGTGAAGACAAATACTTGTGAGAAAGGCGGGTCCTGTTTCGCTAAAGAGGAAGAAGACACATTCCATGACGGGATTGACGCAGCTGTTTTTCCACAGGTTGGAAAAAAAAGTTGACGAAGAGAGGAACAAACGACGCAGCCCATAGCAAGAGGTCATGATACGACTCTACAGCAAGCGTGCACCGAGCTCAAACTTTCGTTTGCAGGGTCCAGATGAACAGAGCGTTTTCACACTTGCCAAAGGAAAGGTCTAGAATACCCATTGCGTGGAAAACAGTTCCTCCCTTGCGTGCAGTGTAGCGTCAAACGCTGCAAGCGTGCACACACACAAAACGCACACGCACACACCCGTATTGTTCAACATTTTTAGTTTTTAGACAGGCGGCATCAAGTTGCGTGTCGGTGATGATGCGTTCTTATTTGTCGTTTGTTGATTTTGGTCGTTGTTCTGGTGATCTTTGTGCTCTTCTTGGTGAAGGGTCTGCTCTTCAAACAATGGGGATCTTGTGTGTGGTGTACCTGTAGAATCTGACAACCAGCTATCGTGTGAAGTAAAGGAAAAATTTTGGACCCCTACAGCACAATACGAACGGTCACAGATGAACATGACAAGTCTCATCGTGTATGGATATTACCTCGTACGTCTGCTGCTATTTCCGTTGAAACGACCCGCACGAACATGTGTGTTCTTTCTTTGTTGAGCAGGGGGCGCACGCACCAGCAGCACGTTTCCGGAGGGGACAGCACTCCTGCGGAGCGGCACGAGACGCCGGGATCGGCGGCGACAGCGACACGAGGCGAGGCGCACGCTGCAACACAGGGAACCACAGAGGACTCCCTCTCAACGCACCAGACCCAGGAGCCGGACGCGGGCGCGTTCCCCGCACTGCCTGTGAGATACTTCGTCCTTGTGTTGACTCGCGTGAAAATGCAAATCGGAGTGTGTTTGCAGAAATAGCCTTCTGTTTCTTTGTAAAATGGTCTGAGAAGAGCTCTGAACGTATTTCTGTGAACACAGAATCGTGAGGAGGACGGAGCTGGGTCGCTGTGGTTGGACGGAGCGACCAACGGACACAAGCACGAGCTGTCCGCGGGTGCCGCCGCCCCGAGTAACGTCGCAGACAACGCCGACCAGGAGCTAGCGCTCATGCGCCCACCCACAAACAGACCGGGTATCGTGAAGTTTCAGTTTTAGTTGCACCGATAGATTGCTGATGGGTGTTCAACAGACGACCAAATCGTGCATTTCCCGAAGGGACACCACCTACAATTTGCGTCAGTTTTTGCTGCATCTGTTTTTTTACGTCTGACTCGCCGTTTTCCCACTCAGATTCTGGAGGTTCTCTGAGCTGTCAGATGGCGGAATCGCAGCCCGTGGCAAGTGGTGCAGCAGCAACGCCCGGTACTGGCTTCACCGACGCGTTCAGTGGCACCTTGCCGCAGACAGTGCCAGTCGCGCACATGCCTCCCACACCAGGTTCGGTTGTTCGATCAGCACAGCACCATGACGTGTGAAGGTTAATTGAGAACAAATAAGCACTGGTGTTTGCTTCACCCTTGTTGAGTTCGAAAGTTGTTCTCTTGCAAACCCCTGGACGCGATCCGCTGCGTCTCAATTGTTCACCTGAATTCAATCTGGTCCTGCGGTGTTTTTCCAGACGCGACGTACAGCGGTGCTGCTCCTCGGTACCCGTACGGCGCCATGACGTACACGCCGTTCATGATCCTGCCGCCACCCGACGTGCAGGTCAACTTCAACGCCGCGCCGTCTGTCGATCCCAGCGGCTCTGATCTCCCGCACAATGGTGCGTTGGGCTTTCGATTCTTCTCTTCGCACAAATTTGCACAGTTTCCAGGTGTCAGGAACGTGGCCTCTTGTGTTGCGTGCTCTGAAAATTAACGCGAACCGAAATGCTGTTCATCCGTTTCTGAGGCTGCCAACTAGTGAAAGACACTGCAAATAAAGAAGGATCTTTTTCGTTTCCGTGTATCAAAAGTCTTTCATAACTTATAACAGCAAAAACAAGAACAAGAGTGAAAAAATAATGTCAGGTGTGTTTTCACTGAAGTAAATGTCAACAGCAGCTTTGAGATTATGTCCGCGATTTTGTTTTGTGAGAGAACGCAACAAGTCTTTTCCTGTTTTCAGATCCTGCTACTTTGAGGTTCTTCTACAATCTCGGTTGTGAGGTAAGCTTGCCGCTCGTGTTTGTGTGTCGTTTGGTCAGCAGATAATAAATCCTTGCACAATGGGACAGAACAGAACGCAGAAACACCTCACAATCTGTTGCAGTATTACCGGGCGTCTCAGATGATGCAGCCACCGCCGCCGACAGCGCAGACTCCCCCGCAGCCCGTGACCCTGGGGCCGCCGATGGGGACAACGTACTTCACAAACATGTATCACACGGGCGGTCCCATCAGCGCGTCGCTGCAGGCCAGCGCCGACGCTCCTTCGCAACTACCGCCCGCGCAGACCGCTGCCATGGAGAGCAGCACCGTCGTGATGCAGGAGGCCCCGGGACAGATGGCGTCGCAGGTGCAACAGTTGCAGCCGCCGCCCAGCAACAACCTTCAGTCTGGTCAGTGTTCAGCTAGTGAGTCTTGCCCACCTGGTATTTTTCTATCCAGCCACCAAGGCGCCGCAGAAGGAGAAGGTGATGTCAGCACTTCTCAGTGTTCCACGAAGGGTCACACGAACAAATGTTCGGCGCAAGGAAGACCCAAAGAGTTGAACCTGGAAACCACTGATTCAGATACCAGTTCTCGTGCTCAAGAGACGAGGGAAGTGTCGACACATGACTTGGGGGAAAAGTTGGACAGTCACCACAAGGGCCTGAAAGAAGACGTGGGCTCGACAACGGGTGATCTGCTCACGTCACCGTCCGGCGACGTGGACGGCGCAGGTTATCAAGACAGCGGGTGCGGATCTGACGTGAGCTCGGGCGTCGGGGACGCGCTGTGCTCCGTGATGGAGGCGGCGGTCAGCGGGTCGCAGCCTCCGTCTCCTGCGGCTGCAAGATCCACCGCGCTGCCGCTGCTCGACACTGCCGCTGCCACGGAGGACGGAACTCCTGTGCGAAGCGCGCATAGCAGTGAGAGCAGCGACACGCACAGCGACTCCTCCTCGCAGCACTCACTGTCTAACATCTCCTCCATATCCACCCAGTCGGACGTGTCCGTCGCCTCCAACAAAATCATGAAAGCGCATACAGCCAGAAAGGGCAAGTATGGCGTCAGTGCCAACGCCAACCTGGTGCGCCCCCTCAAGGATTTCCCGCCGCGGTTCCAGAAAATCATCTCGCAGAACCCGAACATCCGCAGCGAGCAGTTTGAGGGACTGGCGCTCGTGCGACACGCACATGAAAACAAGCACATCGTGGTGCCGCCGTCACCCAGTACGACCGACACGAGCCTGTCGGCGAGTGGTGACGAGAGCGCGCACCATCACCACTCACTGAGTCACCACAGCACTCACCAATTCAACCCGAACGCGCAGTCGTTTATTCCACACCAGACCCAGAATCATCCAGGTCCCGGTGGTGCGCAGAGGCAGCTGGTGCAGCAGGAACAAACCACCTACAATGCAGGATTCGACTCGAACGCGCACGCGGGGTGTGTCAGTATGGTTAACGGCATGTTCCTTCCTCCACCCAACACTTCTACTGGCTTTGCACCTGCCCCGTCTAACGTGCCTCCTGTTTCTGGTGATGGTAGCATGAATAGTGTCGCATACTCCGACAATAGTGTGTGTTGTGATGACAGTAGCAAAGCTAAGAGTGGAATGCAGTCACATCCGCACGCTCCAACCTACACCATTCACATAATCAGTGTTGCACAGCCTGGCTCCGGACCACAGGGCAACCAGGCAGGGGGAGGGAACGAGACGGGAAACCAGGGTCAGGCGTGCAACAACACTGCCATGCCTCAGTCTCCCTTGCACGCTTGTGGTAACACTTCTGCTCTTTCCTCCCACTCCGCAGGTTATCCAGTTCTGCCAGCTGCACATGTGAGTGGTGGTGGGGAAGGTCTCATGTGCCCGCCCCAACCTCCATTCCTTTCGCAAGGTGGCACGGTCTTCTACAACTCGGCTGGCTCTGGCTTTCCTCCTGCACAGCACTACAACCCTTACGTGCCTTACCCCGCAACTCCTCAGTTGTACCAAGGTCAGGTTGCGAGTGTCGCGGGCACAACACCTCCAGCATCCGTGATTTACTCACACCCTCCCACTGCACCCTCGAATCCGCCGCTGCAGCACCAGAGTCAGGAACAGCAGCAACAGCAGGCGGCTGCAGTGCAGTTTGCATCGCTGCCTCCACCTCCTCCCCCGGGTGTGAACGCTCCGCAGTTCCCCGGGCAGAGTTGCGGACGCTGAATGGTGACTTTATCAAGTATCATCTGTCAAGTGTCCAAAAGTGCCGACAAGTTTTGCGCCAACTGTGCTCTTAGCCTTCTTAGTGAAATATCTGCGAGTAAAAATTCGTTTACAGTTGTGTAGGTAGTTTTTCTATTGCACTGAATCTCATAACGAGAAACTTTTCAATTTCTTTTGGTTGCACAACTTTTATGCTTGTTATTTTCGCAAAGTTCTCCATTACATGCCTTGGTTGTGTGGAAAAGATCATTTACTCGAGTATAGAATCTACGGTATGTGTCCAAAGCAGGCGTATGGTTTGTGAGGTTTGAGTACTGTACAGTTGTCTCGTATGGATCTTTTTGTTCGCGTCCTTTGAGTTGGGTGACTGAGGTAGTTCGTGGGTTGGTAGATTTCTTTTGGCATTCCTAGTAGTTGCCATTTTTGCCCAGCTTGTGACAGCTGTGATCATGTGAAACGAAGCATCGTTCTAGCATTGTGTGTTTTTGTTCGTGTTGTTTTCCGTTTGTTCCTTTGCTTTTCAGTTGGTAGCTCAGTCCAACAAACGGCTTTGTGTCAAAGTTGTGGTGTGAAAAAGCTGCACAATTGTGAGACTCTTTTGGTGAGGATTCTCTCTACGAATCCTGAGCACAAAAAGGGCGTCTGACAAACTGATGTCTTGTTGATTATCTCAGTCTGAGACTGGGCTGACCTGGCACCTGCAGGCTGTCATTGCACTCCCCAAATCAATGTTGGTATTGCCCCCGTGTGAGGCCAGGCTTGAAGAAATGCTTGATCGGAGGGAGACTCGCTTCGTGTTCCGGCGGTCTGTGCCGGACACGAGGCTCTCCTTTTTGCAGTTTTGTTTTCAATCTGCTTCAATGGCAAGATCTCATGGGCTCAATGACTTTGTCGAAGACGCTCCATCGCAACTCTTGCAAAATGCAGGTTTGTCACTTGATATTTCGTGTGATACAGAGGCCGTCGACTGGTCAAATGTTGTTTCTGGCCAATTGCGTTCCTGCATGTACGCTGCAGCTTTCTTTGTCACTCACCAGAACTTGATCTTGTGGTGCTTTTGTTGCTGTTTTGACGGTACAACGTGAAAGACTTCACGTCTGGAGACCGGCTTACGTCATCTCAAAGTGCCTTGGCACAAGAGTGCTTTTGACCAGTCGACAGACAAGTTGTTACGATGTAAATGTGTCTATTTGTCACTGATGTATGTACACAATGTTTTGCATTCTCAAATTTGATAACTAGCAGACCCTTCCCCACCTACCCCTAAAGTTTGGACCCACATGGACTGTCTGCTCAATCCAACGTCAAAACACAATTCCTGTCACTGGAAAGGTCAGCAAAGTCACTTTTTTTTAAATCCTCTTGCATTTGTCCTTTTTCTTTATTTTCCAAAATTTGCTTTTTACCAACATCTTGTTTTTTTTGGTCAAATTCAGAAGTTCATGCAATGTTTTCCCATTTCTGGAGCGAAGTTATAAGAGCAAGACGTGCGCGTCTATGTCTACTGTACTTGCTGTGTCAAAGCAAGTCAACTGTTGTTTTGTTTTTTTCAATGTAATGGAAAACAATGCCAAGCGTTATGTGGTGAAAAATGTACATAGTCTATTTACGGAAACTATACACACTGTTGTTCGTCCTGAAAAAAGTTTTCAAATTGATTGTTGAACGAAAACTTGACGTGAAGGTTGTGTTCTGTTCGTCCAAACCTTGGCGAGCCCTGTTTGTTTGACGTGCACGCACGTTTGGGTGTGGATCTACCAACACTGCAGCTGTTGGACATTCAGCCGATCAGTTGCGGAACAACAAGAACGCGACATGCCGTGCAGTGTCCCCAGTATTGCCAGCAGTTCTGAAGCGCAACAGTTTTTGTTTTGCATTTTTTGCCTGTTTCTTCAGGGGCTGTCGTCTGCAAACAGAAAAGAAAAACGAAACAGAACCAAAGAGTACATGTTTGTGCTCTGCTGCGTCTTGCAGTGTTGGTCATGTGAACTGAACCTGTTTGCATCGCGTTTGTTTTTTATTTCCACATTTACCCCAACCTGTGATTAAATATTGCATAGAATGTTGCTATACACACACTATTTTCATATTGTGAATTGTTTGATTTGTTATTATTGCTGTTCCATGTTGACGTTCAGGAGGCTGCTTTTGTGCAGACCTAAAAAATGTTTGAGGTACTGATTGGAGACTGGAGTTTTTTGTACAATTGACACAGGCACCGTCAAGATGAGACCCTTTCTTTCCAAGAATAAACTTGTCTGATTTGTGGCGAACATCTCAGAAGGACCATTAAGGGGAATTGCGCTCCGTGTTGGACAAAGTGACACCGAAAATAAAATGGATTGGGACACCAGTGTCTGTTGAGAAAAAATGCATCAAACGTTGCAGGCTTGGCCTTAATTCCGTGGATCTTGTATTTGCTCGCCCTGCAGTTTTCAAATCCAGACGGAGCGAAAAGTAGATAGCTTGCTTCACCAGAATGAACAGCAGGCTAAATTCTTCAGTTTATTGTTGCCCCGTTTGACTGCCCAAAACTTGTGGCATTGTTGTGTTTAATCATCTGTGGTTTGTTTTGTTGTACTGAACAAGTGTTGGTTGACAAAAATCACCATTTCAGCACCGGCAAGTGTGTATCAACAGTTTTTGTCGCAGCGATTTCTTGAATCTTGAAAGTTGGTTGGAGCATTATTACTCTGTGAGCTGAATCTGCAAATTTCTTCGCTTCACCTTGACCTGCAAATTGTCTTCGCACCGGAGTTTGGCTGCGTGCACTCAAGTGTTGTTCAGAAAATGACATTCTGCAGCGAAGCAGAATCTGCCCTTTTGAACGAAGAATGTGCAGACTCAACGAAGCCGAACAACGTGCACAAAAAAGGTGCACGCGGCTGGAAGGAAGTGTTCGGTGGGGCGGGGTCGTTCCATGTTGTAGTTGCAGATCTGGCAATTCAATGTTCAACTTCTATCGACGCACATTGACAAGAAACTGCAGCAGTTTGTTGCGAAGCAGAGGTGTTTTTGTGTTGTCCCGCCGGACGTAATGAAAGCCAGGAAAAGTGAAAATGTGGAGAAAAACACAATAAACGTCACGGTGACGGATGATTTGGGTCAGTTTCTGCGCGGCGACGAACACCTCAGAGATGCTGTTTCCTTGAACAGAACTTGACGACGTGCCACGGTGCAGACAGAATTCGCTGATCATCCGGACATTTGTGCTCTTTGTCTCTGTTACCTTCTTGTTTGGTGCTTGAATAAATGCACAGAAACAAAGTTCGGGTGCGTACTTATCAATCCATGAAGGTGAGAACGTTTTGGCATCTCATTCCGGTGTGACACCTCCCATCTGACCGTATACATCTGTCTGCAGGGGGACAAGAACTTCTGGTGCAAATTTCTGGATGTTGTACACGCGGGACAGCACCAATGGACAACACAAAGTGCATGATCAATGAAATCGCGCGTTCGTTGATCGAAATACGCACCGCATCCACTCGCGTAGAAGGCGCACCTTATAGCTACAAAACTGAGAAAAACGCTTGGGGTGCGTTATGTAACCGAGTATGAGTGTATCAACGTTTCAATGGGACCCCAATGCCCCAAAACAAGGGCAAAGTTTGGGGTGTCTTGTACACGGGTGCGCCTCACAAGGCTGCGACTGTGGACTCGGTACTTGGCCAAAATCCTGAGTGAGGTGGGCGTTTCTTCTGCAGCAAACTCCCCCACACCCCAACCCACGGGGTCGGTCTATACACTGGACGACATTAGTGGTGACTTCAACGCACACACAATTGTAAATCTTGATCGCGTATTTGACAAGGAACAAAAATTGCTTCAAACGCGGAAAGACTTTATTGTTTTGATCATCTACACACATTGAGTATGGTTTCATCAATGAGTCGTCTGACTTCCTTGCCTCTCTGGTGCGCCCGTTGTATGCAGTCGTCCATCTGAGTGTTCGTCAAAGCACTGCCACCTGCAATCAACTTTTTGAAATTGGCCGCTCGGGTTTTGTCACGTTCACAGCACTCCAGAGCTCCACGATAGATCAGAGACCAACGAGCGCGCGGCGACCCACGGCTGAAAACACACACACACACACACACACACACACACACACACACACACACACACACGTATCGTACAACAACAGGGTGGTTCTACCGTGCGCGCGGCTCTGGGTAAGACCGCGCGCTTGAAAATCAGGCTTGCGCAAAAGGGCAGACGAGTCTTAGCAACGATGAAAGATTCTACGAGACGAGTTTGAGTTTTGGAAACGAATCTGTTTTTCGAAAGTTTTGCTTCCAAAGTGTTGAAGCAAAAGGGGGAAGTTGGCGCTCACCGGGTTTGTGCACCAGAGACACAGTCCCGTCCTCCTGCGTCACGACGGTGACACCCCCCGTCGCCAGCGCCTCTTCCTCACTCGTCGGATCCACAAACACCACCTTCCTGGAAAAGTAAAAGCAAATTTGTGCTGATTTTACACCACGCAACTACTATCAATGAAACACTCTGACTCCATACGTACGTAGAATAGAAAGGTCAAATTCACGTCCATTACAACTCGATAACTTTGGAACCTTTGGCGGAATGACACTGTCAATTCTACTGACTCGTCAAATATGGCGAACGACGTGGCGACAGGATGCGAGCGCACCGGGACGGAGCGCCACGTCTGCGCCTCGCGCTCCATCTGGCCCGTCTCGGGGTGCGCCTTCACCGCCGGCAGCTCCACTGAAAACACAACCACTGCTCAGAAACGAGCCCCATTGACCACACCAGCACAATAATGGTAGTCCAACAGTGGAAAGGGGAATTTCCAACACTGGACAGCAAACAAACCTTCTTCATCAAAGCCTAGTTTTCAGGACAGGTTTCAACATGGACCTTGATGACAATCGCAGTGACAAACGTTAAGTGAATGAAATACACACGTGTTTTCAAGGCAGCAAGCAGTGCGGTTGTGCAAGTATCGAGTACGTTTCCATCGTAGTCCAAGCACATCATATCACAGTAAAGCACCCACACCAACTGGAACAAATGAAAACGCTTTCAATCACAAGCAAGAGCACCGCGTGTTGAAGACGCGCGGTTTCCATCCATGGGCGTTGCAAGCGCAATGTGCTGAGTCACCATGACATCAAGAAGGGGCAAGTATGACTCTGATCGAAAACATTGCCCCAACAGAGGCACTCATTCCCGTGCATCGAAGCACTGATTGTGCATCTCGCATGAGTGGCCAAAATAAATTTCTTTTGTTCCACCTCACCGCGGCTGACTCGTACATCTCTGCAGCAAAAACACCGACCAAACATGCTGCGCAAATGACTCAGTTATTTCCGCAGCTCACCTTTCCTTCTTGAAGACAGAGATCTTCTTCGTTGATGCACTGTGAACTGACACAAAACACGAGAAATCATACACACATGTTCAAGAACAATTTTCAGCCAGGTTCTGGGCGGGATTATGGCCTGTTTACAACAACAAATTGGGCTCCTTCGATACACTGTGGAAAGATAACGTCTCGGACGGTTTCACCAAAACAACATAAACACGGGCGATGACACAACGGAGACAGGTAAACTGCAAAGTTTGGTCAAACTTTAATTTTGAAAGCCTCCAGAAATATTTACTTTCGATACAACAGATTATGTTAGAGGTAAACAATGGGTGCGCGGAGGATATCACCTCTGAGCTTTAGCGAGGAGGTGAAGTCCTCCACGCACCCATTGTTTACCATACATAAGGCCCCATCTGTGTCATTGGCTGAGTTCTCAACTTGGAGGTTATTTCCCTTGATAATCTACTGATTTTTAATGATAAGGAGGTTATTTTCATTGATAATCCACTGATTGGCTGTTGGAGTTTAGTGCACTGAGGTCAAAGTATTTACCGTACCGTCTCA
>JAAUXT010024535.1_pt1 | contig 31649 bp, 8 predicted proteins | sample 7278171 | NCBI WGS metagenome assembly JAAUXT01 (sample SAMN14350112, study PRJNA611818) | marine sediment metagenome | isolation source: surface marine sediment (1.8m) | place: French Polynesia: Moorea | collected 2018-08
CAGCACAGATCTGTTGAGTTGGGCCGCACAGATCTGTTGAGTTGGGCCGCACAGATCTGTTGAGTTGGGCCGCACAGTTCTGTTGAGTTGGACCGCACAGATCTGTTGAGTTGGGCCGCACAGATCTGTTGAGTTGGGCCGCACAGTTCTGTTGAGTTGGGCCGCACAGTTCTGTTGAGTTGGGCCGCACATTTCTGTTGAGTTGGGCCGCACAGTTCTGTTGAGTTGGGCCGCACAGTTCTGTTGAGTTGGACCGCACAGATCTGGGCTGTCGCGCACAAAAGTGACGCTCCAAGGAAGCGGCGCGCGCGGCGAGGTTTCACTGCGCAGAGGCGGTGGAGTGGCGCGCGGTGGCTGCCTCAATGGAAAGTCGTAAAAGGCTTCAGTCAAAGCCTCAGCGCTGTCAGTTCACACACGACTGTCAGTGCCTTCGCATCTCTCTGTGCTATGCGGCTGTTCGGAGCGGAGAGGCAGAGACACCACGTTTCTCTTGAGAAGAACACGGGGAGGAAAAACACCATGTAGCCTGTCCCTCTCTGTATAGAAGAACAAGTTTTTGCTGGAAGCAATTTTCTGGAGAAGAAAATTTTTCCAATGTAAAGAATGTGCTTTGTCTGAATGCTGGAGAAGACGCGAGTTCGACATTTTGTTCCAATGTTTGTGCCAGCGCAGTGAACGAAGTGCGACGTTCACGGCGAGCAACAAACAACACAAATTCTGCTCATTCGGAGAACAGGACAGTTCGCACCTGAGGACTAACTTTTCACTGCTGTAGCAGCAAAAGGCGACAGCTTTTCTGAACTCTGCAACATCGAAACCAGTTGTACTTGGAAGCAGATCTGGGTGCATTGTCTTTCATGCGAGTAACTTGCTTCATGAAACGGGGATTAACTGATTGTGTGATACAGAAACGCCGACTGATGTCGACTAAGATCAGGAGCATAAAAGGGATACATTTATCTTTGCTGCTCGGAAGTAGACGCTGAATAAGTTCAGCCACGTACGCAGACACAGAGGTATTACAGGCATTACTTTTTCTGTCTACGTTGCTCACGAATGGTTTTCTGTGGAGCAATTTTGTTTGGCCTTCAGGAATTTGCTCGCAATGCTCCGCGGATGGCAACACAGTCCACATCTCAAAGCAGAAATTGTTGCACAAATATTATGCAGTTTTGTAAACCTCAAAAGAGCCGTTCGCATTTGGCCAAAGAGGTGATTTGGGAGGGTTTCTAATTGGCAAAGGCGTCATTAGTGCGCCGATCGCCGGTCGCTTGATCCTTCGTGGGCGAGACAAAACCTGGCAGAGGGATTCCACAGACAAGTCCACAGCAAGGGCGCAGGTGCTGTTTTTCAGATTATATTTTGTGCAGCAAAATTGTTCACCAACTTTCGAAGTTCATTGAGGAAACTTGTGAACACGTCACAGTCATCATCAGATTGTTGATGCCTCGCACTGCCAGAGAATCTCGCAGATCTACGCTGTGCAAAGCGCAATGTTTGATATGAATTGTGAATCATTTCTGAAGACCGCAAACACTTCCAAAAGCAAACCTTCAGAGGCACCAGCCGTGTTTTGCAACGCGAGAGGTTCAATCCTTAATCCGACTCGACATCACATAAATTCGCCTTCATGTCGAAATCATGCAAGCAGAAATCCAAGAAAACAGTTTTCAAACAGTGAGGCACTTTTTGCGCAAAGAAACACTCTCATTGCTTTCTCACAAAACATATGAATTTCAAAGATATTCACAGCCATTGAGAATGCTTCAAAAGGAAGCAACCCAAGGTAGGTTTCATGCAACAACTCAGGCAGATTCCCTCAAGTTCAGACGGGGAATGAAATTCTGTCTTCCACCGAACAAACCCAGTTTCGGATTTTTTTTTGCACAAGGAGGCGGCGACGAAAGACAGTTGAAGATACCGCTGGACAGTTAAATGGTCCCGAAGGAGCCTGAACCCTGGTCCTTTCAGTGGCGTCAGATAGTGCCTCATGCGCATTTGATGGCTTTACATTGGATGTTACTTTCTCGTGACAAGATAAACGATCAGGGACTTATGGCTTCAACTGGGATTGGACATTCATGCATGGCAGCAACACTATTTACTGGAAAACAGATTTGCCTATTTGTACTTTTGACGGCCTGGACAGTTTATGCTCCCGTAGTCACGGGTCAAGGGTGTCAAGCAATTTTCAGGGCCAAAAATTGCTTCATATTTTGCCCCTGTCTCGTGCTGCACTAATGGAGTTTAGGGTCAGCCTCGTGTCCCAAAGCAAGATGGGAGATATGTTATCTTGCAAAGGCGTCTTTTTTGGGAAAATTAATAATTATGTTCGTGTTCTGGCCAACTGCCGGAGAGCGAATCTCGGTGCACGACCAGGAGGTGCAAAAGTTAATCCTGCTCTGCTGCTGGGTGTTGTGACCATCCACAGGAAATCTCTGACCTGACAAAACCAAAACGTTGAAAAAAAACTGCCCTTCACATCGTTAACCTTCAGTTGTGACCCAGAAGATTGCGCTGCCGACACTTCTTGTGTTCCACATGTGTCAGGCCTCTCCGTCTGTCTGAACCCTCCGAGTGTTGGCTGCCTGCATCTGTTCTTCTTTTCTAATCCGCTCCAGCGCGCGCAGGTTCCACGGGTCGAACAGCAGTTCAAAGTATTCCATTTCATCGACACTTCTTTGCACGAAAAAAGTATCTGCAAGTTTTGTGAGGCATTATCTTTCACAAGATTTTTGACGTTTTGGCTCCGAGCTGGAGATGGAGCGAGCTCTCAGTCCCGTTGTGGGGACCCCTCAGTGGGATGGTCTTCATTGTTTTGTGTTTCTTTCCAAAGTGGTGTGAATCTAATGTTATCAACGCCCACATGACACGAAAACAGCTTCTCAATGCAACATCGGTGCACAGGCGGAACAGACACGAGTGCTCTTTTCGGACTCACAGGACTTGAGAGAGGATTTTCCCTTCACTCGTGTTGCGCTCCTCGAGTGTTGCAAACTGTGAGATGCTGGATCGCCCAACATGCCTGCAACTCCTGCTGAAAGCAAATCCATTCAAACGTCCCATTGTCACTGGGGGTCGCGCCGTCCAATTGCACTCGTGCTGCGCTGTGGAACATGCCCCGGCCCTGCGCTGATCTCTCTGATGTGCGCACATCACACGACGTGGGGAATATCATCCAGGTATTTTGTGCCCTTGGACAGAAGGAATCTGAAACTCATTAGGTAATTCTCTTCTGAAGTCACCAAGTCCACGTTTGTTGTGTGGTGTTGGTGAATTGTGACAGACATGAACAAACTCACCTTTTCCTTGTTCGGCTCTGTGAAAAACAAAACAAAACAAACTTGCAACAGGAGATGTTCTGCGGACAAAACCAGTTCTGAGCACAAAGCTCCCACCACTGGAAACACGTCAGCGGAACAGATCGATTTCAGAAGAAACAGCTTGATCCTAAAAAGAGTGAAAATCGCCTCAAAAAACAGACGCCACCAACAGTGTAGACAATTGTATTAGCCTCTTCTGTGTGAGTAATTCTAGTGTTTTTCTCTGTCTTTGCAGAAGTGACTGACTCGAAGCCCAAGGACGGAGCAGGCACTTCGCAGTGAGATAAGAAGGGGATGAGTGCTTTTCGTTCGCAGCAAGAGAAGAGGAGACGGGGGATTTGACACGGGCTTAACATGGAACTTTACACCTTGGCAAGGGCGCGCGTACACTCAGCTGCACCTCAGACACAACCTTCTTCAAACGGCCTTTGAGAGGTGCGGAGCAAGGGCCGCGGTTCGGCGTCTTGCTGTGGAGTGGAGTGACATACATTGTGGTGCGCTGGGATCAGACGACGGACGGAGGCAGTTCAATCAAGACAAGACTTCGTGTGAGTGAGTCAACGATAAAAGAAGCTGCACCACACGAGAGTCTGTCAAGAAAAAGAGAAACTCAAACGTCCTCTTATGCGCGTTGAATGAAGTCACATCGATTGAAAGTAAGACGCGCGCAGCAAAGATATTCCTGCAAACCGACTCAACATTCACTCCGAAGTCAAAGGAATTCTTTCCTTTGCTCAGAAAACTTGGACACAGATCGAGTGAACAGACCTGTCACTCGGTGGCGTGAAGTGCCTGGGCGGTGTTCGTGACTGGAGCAATCTGAGGAGCTCCCCACCCACTCTCACTGCCTTCACCTCGGCTTCTGCCTTTCTTTCTTCTCGCCCTCCTTCTCTCCTCAACCCATTGCTGCCACCAATTGGCCCCAACTTACACAGAATGGCCCCTCCCTGCCTCCCCCTCGAGTTCAGGGCACAAAGGCGTAGCATGACTGAGCCAGATTGATGTGCGCAGACCATTCACCAGATACAAGGGGAAACATTAGCCACGATGCTGGTCAAAACGGTCATGAAAACGCTCGGCGCGCGGCGGGGTCGGGGATTCGAGGCGTCTCAATGGAAACCTGTCAACCGTGGGACATTGAGCGCGGTAACCATTTTGCGGACATCATTATTGGTCCTGCTGGGGCTTTTAGCTTCTTTAGCTTCTGCCCAAGATGAGCCCATACACTACAAGCTGCTCGAGGAACTGGAAGCAGACACTTACGTCGGAGACGTGGCCGTTGACGCGAAACTGAACAGCAAGTACAATTCCACGGAGTTGGCCAAGCTGCGGTTTTCCTTCCTGACGCAGCCGGATCTGAACCGCGAGTATTTCTACATCCACGAGACGAGCGGCGTGATCCGCACCACTGGGCGCATCGACCGCGACGTCATCTGCCCCGCGCAGCCCTCCTGCGTCCTCAAGTTCGACGTAGCCGTTCGACCCGTCAAATTCTTTCAGATCATCAAGGTGACGATCGAGATATTGGACATGAACGACAACCCGCCGGTGTTCCCGCGGCGCCACGTGCTGCACCAGATGTCCGAGTCGGCCGTGCCCGGCACGTCCTTCAGCGTGCCCGCCGCCACCGACCCCGACTCCTCCGTCTACTCAGTCAAGTCGTACCGCCTCAACTCGCGCTCGGACAAGTTCGACCTGCGCGTGCGGGAGACGGCGGACGGCACGACCGACCTGCGCATCGTGCTCAACGGGGAGCTGGACCGGGAGAGCATGGAGTACTACCAGTGCGAGATCGTGGCCGAGGACGGGGGCGATCCGCCCAAGTCGGGCACCGTTCTCATCGACATCGAGATCCTGGACGCCAATGACAATGACCCTGTGTTTGAAAACTCCACGTATGAAGTGCACGTGTTCGAGAACACCCCACTCTACACCACCATCATTCGGGTGAAAGCCAAAGATCCGGACGAGAGCGCGAACGGGGACGTTGTGTATCAGTTCTCGAAGCACACGCAGCAGAGTTACGGCCACTTGTTCGCCATCGACAGCACGACGGGTGAGATCTACGTGTACGGGGAGCTGGACTACGAGCAGGGAAACATCTACCTCCTCTCTGTGACGGCCAATGACAGGGGGCCGGACTCGCTTCCCGCGCACGCCACGGTGATAGTGAGGGTGGAGGACATCAACGACAACCCCCCGGCCATCACAGTCAACACCCTCACCACCAACGGAGACGCGCATGTCTCGGAAAATGCGCCGCCGGGAACTTTCGTGGCGCACATATCAGTGGAGGACGCGGACAGTGGGCAAAACAAGAAATTTTCGTGCGCTGTGGACAATGGAAATTTCCAGCTTCAAAAGCTCTACCAAACCGAGTACAAGATTGTCACAGCTCACACCTTCGACAGGGAGCTGCATCCATTCTTTGACCTGACCCTTCAGTGCACGGACAAGGGCACGCAGCCTCAGACCTCCTACGCGCATATCAGGGTGACAGTCATGGACGAAAACGACCACACCCCTCAGTTCACGCAATATTTCTACACTGCCACAATCATAGAAAATAATCACAGAGATGACTTTGTCATCGAAGTCACAGCCACTGACAGAGATGCTGATAAAAACGGACAGGTGCATTACAAACTGGCGGACAACGCCAAGAACCTCGTGGCGATTGAGGAAGAAACGGGCATCATCACAGCGAACGTCATTTTCGACCACGAGGAGGTTCACGAGTTGGAGTTCAATGTGATAGCGATGGACGGAGGAGACGTGCCCAGGTCCTCCACCGCCACCGTCGTGCTCACCGTGATGGACGTGGATGATGAGAAGCCCAAGTTCGTGCAAGACAAGTACGCGTTCGGGGTGGCGGAGAACCAGCCTCCGAGCACAGAGGTGGGGCAGGTGGTCGCCGTGGACAGGGACTCGGAGCCCTACAACAAGTTCACGTACTCGCTGGTTCCCCAGGACCCCGAGAAGGACGTGTTCATGATCGACCCTCACAACGGCTGGATCCGCACCAAGCAGAGGCTGGACCGGGAGGAGGACCCGGTCTACTACCTCATGGTCTACGCGCAGAGCGACGACCTCATGGACTCCAGCACCGCCTCCGTCTCCATCTACGTCGCAGACAAAAACGACAACGCGCCTCAGTTTGATTTCCCAACCCCGAGAAACAACACGCTGTACGTGTCGTACGACACCCCGCCGGGCCACATCTTCACCAGACTGAAGGCCAGAGATGGGGACACGGGCAAGAACGCCAAGCTGAACTTCTTCATTGAAGGCGGAAACACCAATGAGATTTTTGCAGTGGACTTGGACAGTGGGGCAGTGTCAGTCAACAAGGGACTGAGCAAGTACAAGAACAAGAAGATCAGCCTCAGGGTCACCGCAACGGACCAGGGTGAACCGAAACAGTCGAGTGTGGCGGAACTCAACATTGCAATTGGAGGCGGAGCCGCCTTCCAACATTCTAGAGGCGGCAGGATTTCAACAAACAACCTCATAATCATCATCATTTTCATCGTTGCCACGGTCCTTCTGGCCATAGTAACGGTTGTCGTGGTGATCATCATCCGTAGAAGGGACCGGGAACCCCCGGAGCCTGGCTCCCCGAAGGAGACTGAGAAGATGCTCCCTGTGCTCTCTGCCCCTCCCGCCTCCACCCCGAGTCACAGCCAGTACGGGAGCAACAACCAAAACTCCATCCCGAACGGGGGCAAGTACGTCATGACGACGACGCTGAGCAGCAGCGCGCCCGGGAGCAGCGGGAACCCGTCGAGCCGGAAGCAGAAGACGCTGAGTCTGCTGAGCAACCCGGACGAGGAGGCGGCGCCGTCTAAGGGACGCAGGATCATGGAGGCCGGGTCGCCAGTCAAGGCTCCGCTGCTGCCTCAGGTAGGTGTCTTCGCCTTGCAGCGTGGATCAGTGAGAAATCTCCCAGCATGTCCATACGGAACAGCGAGCGAGCATCCGCCAGTCAGATCGAGGGGAGTCTTTGTCCGCGTGATCCCGCGTGCGACACTGCGTCTGCGCGAATAACCCCAGCGCTGAAGCCTCTGCAGAACCTTGCGTGCAACATGTCATGCTGGTTCGCAGGCAACCCGTTGAGCACCGTGACAGATCGCAGATTGAGCTCCGCCTCGCACAGTCAAAGCAACTCGCAATGCAAACAGGAGGAAACGCAACCAGGATCTGACAAAGAAATGTCGCAAAATGTTCGCACCCTGTTGGCGTCATGTTGTCTTTTCCACTTGTTTGCACGTTTAAAGTGACCTGTCTGTACAGAAGACACAGCGCAGTGAAACTCGGAAGAGGCCTGTCATTTTACCTTGAAACTCCTGGCACAGCAAAAGCAAACAAAGGTTGGAAATGTAGCACATCGCCTTTAGCGAGTGCGAAAGTCATCTTGTTCTCACTTTGACACAACTCAAAACACAGGCCTCCAACCACAATAATGAGTGCTAGTACTAGTTTGTAGATTTGTGCAGCAACCGTCTTACACAGAGAAAAAGACGTGTAGTGCCATGTCCTTTGTAACGAAACGGCATGGCCCTCGGCTGCCTTTAAAACTTTGGTCCACCTCCAAATCCCTCAGTAGTGCTTGCAGAAAAAAATTGGCTTTGGACGAGCATTTTACTGACGGGGTAAAAATACCGTGCGTGGCTTGAGTTCACTTTGACTTTGAAGGAAGAGACACTGAAACGTTGTTGAACTGTTGTTTGGTTTGAAAGATTGTGTCGCTGTTGGCAGCAATATTGTCAGAAATACACGAGGAACAGTGTTTGTCTCGTTAGCGCAACACAGCCCAGAAAAGTCTTGTAGTTTCAAAGAAGAACGTTGCAAACTCGAGCCAAAGCGTTTCTTGACCAAGAGTCATCCGGATCACAGGACCCTGTTCCAGCGCTGTCTTGTCGGAACGGACTTGACTCGGCCGATCTTGTGCCAAAACGCCCTCGGTCCGGTGGCCAAGACAAACAGCGCGGCTCGTGTCGAGGGACCCGGCTCCGAGACGAGTCTCCGCCGCTAATTGCGCCACAAATGAGGCTCGTCTCGCGTCACACAACTCGGCAACTTTGTTCTTCTTGCGCTGCGCAGCAGGAAAAACAGTTTGAGATTCGCGCGAATAGCAAGTGAAACAAATAACAACTTGATCCAAATCATCCGCGACTTTGGGACAAAAGGGACACCAATTGACAGAATCTGCTGATTCTACTGACCAGCCATTCATGGCAAAAAGCAGGGCTCTTCGCCTTGGCCTCAGCCGCGCAGCCACGCAGCGATCCGGTGAATTATCGGCGCATCCCGCATCACGGTTTTTCACAAAACGCAAAACATCAGGTGTTTGCACAAAGAATCAGAGTTTCGCTCTGTGGTCACAGGAGTCAATAGCAGAGAGCATTGTGCAGCTTTAGTTGTCCCATATCGATCTTGTTATTCACACTTTGAAGCAATTATTGAATAGCTCAAGGAATAAATCATCTGGTAATTCAGGATGATCATTTCATTTTACGCTGTTGGGCGTGCATTCAAAATCAGATTGGAAGTCATGCGTGCCTGTGCGAAGCTGATACCAAAGACCAGAGTGCTGCTGTTTCTAGCGGTTTTGTTTCACAACTTTTCTTTTGAGGACCAATGCATGACACGCTTGACAAATTTCGTTTCAGACACTTGACGAGGATTTCCTCACAGATTCTGTCCGTTTGAGATGAATCTCGCACACAAACCAACATGTCAACTCCATTTTCAACGAAACCCAGGAACTGTAGTGTGCAGTTCTGACACGAAAAGGCTTCTTGTCTGACAGTGCCCGTGTAATTGCATCAGTGATAAGCTCACTTACTCTTCAGAAAAAGCTGCATTCATTTGTGTCATGATTTCACTGCGCACTTCATTCATCATTCCTCGTTCCCTTTTCGTCCGTTTCCTTCTCATAACAAAGATATGTGTGATCAATTGACTCGAGGCCCTCAAGAAACACGTGGCTCCATTATTAATGAGGCGCTGACAGAATGAGGAATTCCATCACTCACAGTCCACTGTTCAGCTGTAATCACCAGGTCACAATTTCGTCACCAACTCTGATTCAGAGGAGGAGCACGGCTCGTTCTGTGCGTTTGACCCTCTTGCTCACTGAGTAAATACTTCTTCTCTCAGAGCTTGAGAATCCAGGTCCTGACATGAAACTGATGGATGGTCCAGAGAGCAGTCTCCAAAGTGCTGAAGAGGGAAAATGTTCACAGGAATCGAACACAACCATTGCCTGCAGGGTGTTCTCTCGTTTTTTGGAAGAACGGAAGCACGGCTCACGAGAGACGCGCGGAGCTGCGTGAGGAGACGCAGGACCCGCGCCGCTCTGCCGTCCCGTCCCCGGGCGCCGCGCGCCGAGCTGCTGTCGAGGACATCAAGAGCAAGTGCGCGCCTGCAGACGCACTCTGCTTTATGTCACGAGTTTTCATGAGCAGCTGAAAAAGAATCAGCTCGTGATAGGGAAACGGCATCACCTGCAAGATTTCAACAAAAAGTTGAACACGGTTTGATTGACCTGGACGTTTTCAGGTCAGATTCATGCACTCAGAACACTAAGATTTCATTGCAAAAGAGCCCACTGAAACAATCTGACTGTAAAAGCAGCTGCTCCAACGCGAAAGACTTGTGAGTTTTACAGTGGTGTTGAGGAGCGGCTCGCCTGTATCTTCGGTGCTCGGGAACCGTCTCCAGCGAGGGGCCTTCTGGTCCAAGTCAGAACTGCAGGCCTCACTACCTTCGCTCTCCAGTCTGTCTCTGATCCTGCTGAACCTACGACGTGTTGTGGTATCAGCTCGATGATTCTCTATCCCGCACATTGATTTTGTCTAAACTTACAAAAGGCTAATGCAGCAGATACCTGGCGTCTGCACAAGTTCAAAGGGAACCCGCATGGATCCAGGCCCGAGACTTTGTCTTTGTTTTCCCATTTTGCCTGAAATTGGCAAGCAAGGCTCTCTTTGTTTCGCATAAAAGACCGCACGTACGACTTCAGCAAGTCTCGCGCCACCAAAGACCGGACAGACAAGATTGTGTTGTTGATGTCTTGAGCACCCTGGAGTGCGTTTTGTCTGAAATTCCACTTTCCACGAGGAAACAAATCGCCAAACATGCAGTGATACTGTTCACGTTTCCATCAATCAATTGGAGTTGCGTCTGGTTGAAAAGCTGTCATTGAGAAACCTCTTTTGGAAATCGGTTTCCTGCGGGTGGAGTGTTGCCCCCTGTGGCGCCGCGGCGGTTGTGTCCGTCTCCTGGTTCCTCCCCAGCCTCGGACTGCAGACTCCGCCTCCTGGTTCCTCCCCAGCCTCGGACTGCAGACTCCGTCTCCTGGTTTCTCCCCAGCCTCGGACTGCAGACTCCGTCTCCTGGTTCCTCCCCAGCCTCGGACTGCAGACTCTGTCTCCCAGGTTCACGGACACAATTCCACATCAAAGTGTCTCTTTCAGTACAAGATTATCTTATCGCCATTCTTCCCGCAGGCAGTAATTTCGGTGTAATTCCAACCTCAGAAAGACAATTGCCGGCTTCGTATTACAGTAGGAGTCTGCCAAAGCCTTGCACAAAACAGGTATTTTGAAATACTGATGAAGATCTTTGCACCTTAACTGTTTGTTATTTTGGTTTTCGTGCTTCGAAAAGTTTTCGTTTCGTTGTGCCAAAACAAGAACATATCTCTTGGACAAAAACTTCCATTTATTGCAAATGTCAGCCTGAACGCAAATTAGATTCATGTTTTTGAGCTGGTAGAGAAATGGTCTAAAAATGGAGTGACTTTCAGTTCTGTTGAAAAAATGAGGTCACCGTCCAAAAGAAACGTGGTGAAGTACGGCACGTTTTCTCGTTGTACGTTCACACACTGCAGCTCAGAAAACAAAAGGCATTTGCTTCGCAGGAAAGCACACGTATTCCAAGTTCCTTTTTACGAAAGACTTCTTGCACAAATTACAGCAATGAACAAAAACAGTCTTTCTTGGGGTGAGTTTCACTGGCGCATTGACGAAATGAATTGCCAGATTTACAGGAAAAGGGCTTTGTTGTTCTGACACTTAGAAGTATGCTTGTATTCAGCTGACTTTTGTTTTCACAAAGGGATTGTGGAGCTTGTCTTGTGCTGTGAACAAAATGAGAAAAAGAGAGATGCAGCGTCCCAGAGAATCTGCACTTGGTGCACCCAACCTTGCACGATGTAAATGTCACTTGACGACACAAGCGAACATGGTCGTCCCGTCCTGGCAGCAGCGAGGTGTCACTTCCCCGGGGGTCGGGTCCGGGTCCAGGTCACGTGGCTCGCCGCGGGCGGCCTGCTGCGAGGGTCAGGCCGTCGCTTCCTGGAAACTTCGTGTGTGCACAGCTGCTTCCGCGTGTGAACCGGGGCTAACTTCTGGAGAACAACTGCGAGAATTTTGCTCGGTTGCCAAATTTGGTGACAGAAGCGGGGGATCTGAGCTCACAGTGTTCCAGAACAACGTTAATTGCAAGTGGCGCCCGAACTATATCCTGCTAGTGAATTCTTTCACGGGCTCCATGTGACGGAGTCTAGGCGTTGGAGGGACTCGATTTCCAGCAGCAGCCCCCTTCGACCCCTCCACGTGCTCACAAGAGCGGAGACCGTCAGAGTTTATGCGCGCCGCCCTCATTACGGCGCTGCGTGGCGCGCCTCAATCAATCTTCTCTTCACCTGCAGATTTATTCCCATAAAGCTGCCGCAATATTCTCTTGAACTTTTCACGAACTGACCGAGAAGGGCCTCAGCCTGCACAGACCCCTAATTAGTGCTGCAGCTTTGAGGCTTTCGTGCAGTGCAGAAATGGTCATATATGGTTCCGGGAAAGCTGGCAACTTTTGAACCAGTGCAAGTTTCGAATTCTCAGTCACGCACAGAAAAATTCGTCAAATGGCAGTCTGGTGATGTGCTTTTCTTGGTCGAGCTTTGAAACAAAGTGACTTTTCAGAAAATAATTTGAAGTCTTTGAGTAGGACTTGAATCTTGCACCTGAAATGGTCATTCTGGTTGTTGTATCGCTTTCACTGCGCACCATTCCATGTTGACATTGCGGTTGTGATTCAGACCCTCTCAAGTGGGACTGCCTTTCAAGCTGAAATACCTAACCTAATTATTTACCGTTGACTGTGATTAATATTTGCACTATTCATATGGTGGTCACTTCACCGCGCTGATCAACAGACAAGCGCAATGGTGACGATCTGTTTCTGCTTTGATCATGAGGAGCCTATTCGGAGAGACACTGAGGGACGGTCCACGAGAAGAAAGAGCAAAGGCAAAGGAAATATGTTTGATTTATAGATTCCCTCTATTTGCAGAAAACCCCAAATGTGTGTAGACTTAGAATGTGGGCAATATTCTCTTCTTGCCTTTAAGTCATTGATTTTGCTCGGGAAAGGGAGACTCTGAGGGAAAATAGCGGTGTTTGACACAGACGCGCAGTGTGTGTCAATGTCATGTTGCTACCTGAAGAGGAAATGTCCGCAGCACTGATACACGCCGCCTGAAAGCTTTTAAGACTCACTTCCAACGGATCAGAAAAAGAGAAAGAGAGCAGGGACGTCATGTACAAAATGACTGTTTGGTCCAGAGACAGCTTTTCGCAATTTGAGTAATTTCCTGGAGGAAGCAGAAAAGTTGTATTGTTTCAGACCGGGATCCCAGAAAATAATTTCCTGCCGGACGCAGAGAAGTCGCGTCGCTTCAGGTCCGCCGCCCAGAGAAGAGCAGCTGTCAACCCTCCACGGTAATCTGGGTCGTCGGGGATTCTCAGAGACCCTGTCTTCCTCAAATCGTTCCAAAATAATGCTGCAGCAGGGCAGAACCAAGTCACTGCTTCCACGTAGTGAACACCACAGGCTGGAAGAGCATCCGCGTCCAGCCACCCAACCAGATCGATCCAGCGTGTGCGAAGATTAGGTTCTTCCTTCGAGTGCTTCACAAAGAAGGAGTCTCGGGAGCTGAAATGCTCCTGCCTCCCTGTTGAACCCACATGTGTTTCTTCTCTCTCCAAACGTGTTCTGACAGAAGTTGCGTGTTCTCATGTGGGACAAAGGTTCCCTTCTCTGTGTGGCCAAGTTGCCTTCTTGCATGCCTGCTGCGAATTGCTGTTTGAATGAAGAACACAAACACAGAAAATTGCCGATTCGTCGGTCGAACTGTGCAACGGTTCCGAGTTGTGTCGGTTCCGCATCGCTCACGGCTGGGTCCGCCGTGCCCTGGTCCAGTCCCGCATTAGAATGCCGCGACTGAGCGCGAGGTGGACTCAAGCTTCACGCGGTAAATCTGATGGATCGAGCAGGGTGTTGACCGCTGCCCTCCCTCTTCAAGGAGCCGCTGACCTGTCCGCAATGGCCAGAATCGGAATGTGCCCCGCTCAATTGATTGTGTCGTTTCACACTGGCTGCGCAGCACCAGAAGCGCCGCGGAAGGCGCTGCTCATCTGATCGGCCACAATTCATTGCACCAGATAATCCAGGTGCCACACAGAGAATGGCACTGGGATTTCCTTGTTTGCTCAGTCAAGAAAGCTTCGCAGGTTCAGATATGGATTTCGAAATTAATATTTTGAAAAGAGGACTTTACCATTCGTTGGAAGTTGAAAGAACGTAGGGGTTTCTGTTTGATGTTTCAACTGAGGTGATCACACTGCAGGTGTGACAGCAAATGCTGCTGAAATGAGCAACACAAACTCGAAACACGAACTGCGGGACCCACGCTGCGTTAATTGCCTCGTCCTCAGAATCGAAATGATTCAGTGTGGCGCGTTTGGATCATTCAAGTTTCTTCAACAACAACCATTTGGAAAAGAAAAATCCTCACAAGAACCATGCAGGGAGAAGTGCATTCCGCAACACTGGAATCCGCAATGGGGAAGGAGATCTGAGCAAATTATTGGGAGGATCAGGTTGAGGATTTGACAGGCTCAATGGATTTCTGGCATTATCCAATCTGCAGGGCTCCGCAACTGGACCATAAATCACTGGCGGTCCTGCTCAGCGCTCAGGCTGACCCGAGACTCGGGTATTCAGCGCGCACGTGTCATCCCCAAAACTTTTACACGATCCCTGGGGTGCCAGAAATTGCGCTGGAAAGCTGAGTGTGCAATGACAGCCCGACCATTTTTCAAAAAATAACTGTACACAGATGTGCTGGAATAAATTCTGTTGCTGGTCATCACTGCGAATTTCACGCAGAGCAGAAAAGTGCGCGAGTTTGGTCGCAGTCAGAAGGTGAGCACTCGGTTGCACGTCGAGGGTTCCCTGGTCGCACGGAGGCGGCTCCGTCCCTGGCGCAGCCGAGGCGCGTGTTTGCTCAGCCGTTCTGCTGGAGTAAAAGCAAGCAACGCTTCTGCAATGCCTCGCACCGACAACATTCAGCCAAGCACGGGAACCGACAAAGCGGTCTAATTGAAAGAAACACGCTCAGTGCAGGCCGAACCCACTGTAAAAAATATCTTCCCAAAACCACAGGGGAGCAGTGGCGTGCTTCTTGTCGAAGCCCGACCAGAAGAAGTTGGCGAACAGAACACTCGCTGAAAGAGCAGCTCACGGAGTCGAAATTTTCCTTCACGACTTCAAAAGGGCTGTGACGAAGTCCTGGTTGCATTCCAAGCTGTGTTTCTACAAAAAAGGATGAGTTCAACCGTGATTCCTCAAGATATGTTTTTTACACCAGACTGTTGTATTTTGTCAGGTCCTTTCCCGGAGACGGAAAGTAAAGGATTTCTGATTCCTGAATCCACAGCAGCGCGACCCCTGATGCCCTGTGTGTGACGCGGCTCGGCCTCGGCGCGTCACCTCGATCCTCCCCTCGAGTCCATTAAACCATCTTTGCTCTCAACAGCCGCTGATTATTGTCGCGCTGAGACACATGATTCTCTGAAAGACGCCGCGACCGCGGATCGGCACAATCTCGTGTTGACAGGAGACAAACTTCTCCCAGAAACATACTGAAGTCTTTGATACTGCGTGTTGATTCTGTGCCTAATGTTTCTCAAGCTCCGAGAGCAGTTTCCAGATTCCTATCTGTTCCTTCTGCCCGAGATTGTTGGTGAAAACGTGGCTCCTCCCAGCAGGGACGATGTCTTGACACTCAGGTGTGTGTGTGTGTGTGTGTGTGTGTGTGTGCGTGTGTGTGTTGGGGTGGTATACGAGACAATGAAACTTTGTATCATTCTGGAGAATGACTGAGTTGCTTTCTTGAGGTCCTTTTCGCGACAAGCGGCACTGGCAGTTCTGAACATTACACGTTCTCCTCGAAGTTGAATTTCGGTTTGTTTCTGCGCCTGCTGCAGCACTGCGGTGTCCCAGCGAAGCGCGCACTCGTGGCTGCTTAATTAGTGGCGTATGCCGCGTGAATAGATGCGCCGTGGGTCATCATTTACGGCTAACAATGTTCAAACATGGATTTATCAATAATGCAGCGGGGGGACTGCGGGGTGCAGACGCGCGGCAGACTCGATCCGCGCCGAGCCGCTCATCACGCAGCTGCTTTAGGAGACTGCGAGGGGTATTAATTCCTGATTCCAGGTGTTGCGAGAGAATGAAGTTGTCAGTATAAAATTTGGATCATTCTCATTTCGGGATGAAAAATGTGAGAGGGGGGGTTGTCATTTTGGTGACGCATGATGGCTACACAGAGAAGAGAACCACGAACAGAATTCTATTTTGTCACTGGATTCAGCTTCTGGTCTGTTGTTCTTGGTCGGTGACTGCTGATTTCACACGTGCAAACCGTTCAAGAAATGCGTGTGACATTCTCAATGGGGCTAAACGAAACAATAGGACACTACATTCAAACCATTTTGGCCACCAAAAGAAACTCACAGACTCGCGCGCTGCATCGCCCTTGCCCGGTGCGGCAGGCGGAGTCGGACGCGGGACACAGCTCGGCACTCGGCGCCACTTCCTGCGCAGCGGCGAACAGAACGAGCGACAATCGTCTCTTCCTGCGGGACGACGGATAATTAGTGCAGCAGGTGCAGCAGTGAGTTGTGGTCTCGACTCGGCTCCGCCATTTGTACACTTCTTGCTGCAGGTTCAATTGTGTCCTTTTGTTTGGAAAGTTCAAATGTTGCGTGTTTTCGGCAAGAAATCAAGAGATATGAGGCGGCTTTTTCTGAAGTGTCTCAAGCCACTCACTACAGAGAGAAAAAAATTGTTTAAGCAAAAACAAAGTTGTTTCTCCGAAGCCTGTTCCAAAGTGTTGGATGTGCTCAGAGGACAAAAGCCCAACTGATCCCACGAATCCCTCCAGCGCTGACTCTCCTTCCGTGAGAGGCTTTTTGTGCATTTATGACGGATAATAACGGAACATCAGACAGCAAATATCTTCGTAAGTGTTTGCGATCTCAAAGAGTAAACGTAAATATTTATCCGTGTAATTTGCTCAAGAACATTTAATGTGCCTCCTTGTTTGCCTTCTGCCCTGTGCATATGGATCTGAAGAAACAAAATAGCATCAAAACGAGCGATTCATGGACTGTAATGAGAGGTGAGCGTCGTGTTTGGAAGTTAGCCCGTGACATAAAATTCTCATTTGCCTCAGCGAGCGCAGCTATGTGCGACTGACGGACTCCTGCACGGGGATAAACACGCGCTTTTATTGCAACGGCAAGGAAACACCGTTGTTGGAAGGCGAATGCGTGGGTGACAAGCGTTTGGATTTTGCTTGCGTGAAGCACAAGAAGCCTGGACTTGTCGAGTTATTGTTGGATGGTTGTCATGGGGTTGACGAAATGGGCTGGATGTGGGCCCCCTGTGGGACAGTCAGAGGCGAAGCGCAATTCATCACAGCTGGATGTCTTTGCTCAAGGAAAATTCGGATCGAGACTCGATAAATTGGAAATGTAATCTGTTTAACCTGCTTCTTTCAGCTCCCTCCCTCGCCAGTTATGGGGTTGTAAAACGTGTTGATTTTTCACCCGTGGACACAATGCGCGCGGCTTGATGAATGTTGCTCCCTGCAGGGTTTTGTTGGGAATGTTCAGTGAGGGCATGTCTCGAGTCGGAGCATGTCTTCCTTCGAAGCACACGATTTCAATAGCAGCAATCTACCACCCGCAATTCAAACGGTAGACCCATCATTTCTGTGAGTTTTTAATTTTCGTGCTGTGCGCTGCATTGTCTTTCTAAGATTTGTGGAGTTGCATTGAGCACTGGACTCCATCACAGTCGGCACTTGGGGATCTCAGTGATCAAGGCAACATTGACTTTATTTGTCGCTTTTAAATCTGATGGATCGGCAGCGGCGGTGACCATCGCCTCGCCGCCTCCCCAGGTCACTGACCTTTCCGCCATATCTGGAATCGGAATGCTCGTTGTGAAGTGTCTGCTGATCATGGTTCGGACGAGACGAGGAGACGTTGCGACAGCAGCAAGTCCAAGACTGGAAACGGCTCTGCAGGAGCATTTGATACTTGAAATAACAGGAGCACCGTCTCTGTCAATGCTTCAAAAGCTTTTGTTGGAAACCGTCTTGGCTTTCATGCACGTTCGTTTTATGCATGACAGCCTTCACATTAAAAGTTTCTTCACACCGAAGTGAGGACAGAAGGAGCTGACAACATGTCCCTTGCTGTGTGTTTGACAGTATAAATGCTGGCCTGACCATGCACCTGTGGTCTGCTGAGAGTAGCACTTGGTGCAGAAAGAGCGTTGAGGGCCGAAGCGTGGCCGCGCTTTCATTGAATTCCTTGCCTCAAAAGGTGTTCTGTTTCATTGAAAAACAACTGAGGAATTATTTCCCCAAAGCAGGTGAAATTGTATGTTGGCCACAAACGACAACACTAGCCAAACATTGTTCAAAGTCGAAAAGCGCATTGCCACATAAATTGTGGCTGTTTAACCGTGATAGATAGTGACAGAGGGGTATCAACTTTCGACATGCTGGTTGGTGAACGACAGCAGTGCGATGTCCACTGGGCTATCCCGAGTCTGCCTTTTAACCTCGACTTCTGTCATGTCTGTTTGCACTGAAAAGTGACTTTCCTTTCCTGTAAGGATTTGTGAATGCACCTTGAAGAACTTGAGACCGCATGAAGGGTGGCCAGCCATGCAGTCAGGAGTGAGAGGTGCCATGTGGTGGGTGGCTTCCAAGTCGCCTGGGGCAATGTGACCAAAACGATGCCCCAACAAACATGAAATTTGGGATTCCCTACGTTCAGTAATTTTTCAGCAGTGTGTTCCAGTGGACAACAAAGTTTGCTTTTTTTCCTCCGGTTTGTCATGACAGAAAATTGCCTCAACCAGATGGAACACTCCATGTCACTGCGAGCCCAACGTCTCACCGTGACAAATGGTGGCATAAATTTTGTCGCTGTTGGTAAATGTTTGGAACTTTACGAACCCTCGTAAATTTCACGATGTCTTGTGTTCAAGAAGTGAGCCCCAAAGCAACAGACGCTCAAAGCGTTTTCGGAGTTTCTGCCGTGGTAGCTGCATGGTGCGCTTGCTCCGAATGCAACCAGCACGAAGAATTGGGATACTCGATTTAGATTTTGGTTCCTCGTGTTCTCATTTTTGGAAAGCACTTTCGAAGAAAGATTTTGAACAGAACGAAATACATGTTCTCTCGTGTAAATTCAGAACAAAGTTTCGATTTGGGACCTCGTTAAAATCTTGAACAGAAGAGTGAGGCTTTAATTAGAGGTTCTTTCCCCGTCACCTGCTCTGTGTGATGCAAGTGTTTTGTGGTCACCTCCCGGGGGTCGGAATCCTCCCTGCCGAGGGACCCCACTAATTAGGAGGGGCGGCCACAGTTCACACTCAGGATCCACCGGGGGATAAATCCACTACACGCTGGGAAAATTCCTCGATGAGACCTGAGTTTTGGGAACGAACTGTGTCCAACTCACTTGGCAACTTGGTCTCTTCGTGTGAAGACGGTTGGGGTTCAGGTCCGCCACTCAGAACAGAACCAAGAAGCACACTCAAATCGATCAGTCTGAAGTGGGACGTCCACACCGCAGCGAGGTGATCGTGATGACATCCCAGGTGATAGGGCACCTCCAGGAGCTGGTTTGCGCTGCCCACACAACCTCCTCTCATCTGCTCCAGTGACAACAACAGTCACCGACGTGACTCCAGCCTGAACTTTTCCCAAACCCGGTGGACCAATGTTTCCAGAACACACAATCCGCAAAGTTAAAGCAGCAGCCTGTTGCAAGTTCAGGATTTTCAGGCTTCAGCTCAAACGAGGAGCGGAAAGTGTCGTTGAAGGAAGACGAGCTCCGCGTCATTGATGGATCAGCGCAATTTGACGAGTTCCTGCTGTGAGTGAAGGTTCTAATCGAGAGACGCCGACAGCCGCCCATTTCTGAGATTCCCTCCCCTTTTCAGCAGTTGGTCAAGACGCGCACGGGGCCACAGGCTGTGATTGCGAATTGTCCAGTACGAATGACCCGAGTGACCCGCGTCACAAGGGATAAGGAATTAATTTCAAGCATTTCCTCTTCTGTCAGTCAAACCTGGAGCATTGTGCTGCCTTCGCGTCATTTGAGGAAGGGCGAAATGTAAATTCTCTGTGTCAAATGCTTCTTCGGCTTTTGTCAAAGTTTGCGTCAAACAAAAAATGGCACCTTGCTTGTCGGAGCGCGTTCCTCCCACTGTATGAGCAGAATTCTGAAGATTCTTCAGACACAATTAAAGTTTGATGCTGAATAGAGTTCCATCCCCACACAGAGCAGAGCGCGACGAGTTTTGATTTACACACAAACAACTCGGAGACTGTGGAGATGCATTACATCCCTGATTACAATGTACCGTATCATGGGCAGCAATATCGTTCATAACTATCAGATCCAGGAAACTTATTCCTTGTACTTTACTCTCTGTTTACGGTTTGAGCGCCTCCCTTTGACAGAGGATGTTTTCACTGTATTCTCCGTGTGAACTCAGGTGGATCACCGACAAACAAAAAGTGCAGGATGACAACAACTGAAATTTCACTCACAGAAAGACAGGAAAAAGAAGCAAAGGAACAGAAACAAAAACGGGTGAATTGGTAGCCTCTCCTAATCCGTCTTGAAGTGTCCGCGCTCTGTTTAGCACAGAATGTAACCCCCCCCCCCCCAGTCAACCCACGTTTCATTGCGAGTGAAGACCGTGGGGTTGCGTCGCGGTTACACACGGAGACGTGCAGCAGGGGACGAGCCGAGAGTCACACGGACCGGAAACTGCATGAGCGACACTTTTCTTTGGTGAACAATGATCCAACAATGACCACTTCAGAATACTCAGCGTCACGTCACCCTCAATCCTGCAGCAATGCCAAAGAAAAACCAGGCATGTCCGACATGTGTGTTGTGGCTTGATTCTCCTGAGTGACCACTTGTCAACACCATCTGGCCCGATTTGGTCGAAACACTCGTGCAGCACAGATGCCTTTTGCGCTGTCCGCGCTGGACAATTAACACGACATGTGAAAACTACTCCAACAGAACAAACACGACTCTGTTTTTGTTGCAAATTAAGTCTGGAGAATGTGACCTTTGGTGCGAATTCAGACAGACTCACTTAAGTGTCGTCACTTATTTCCCACAGGGTTCATGACACTGCGTGAGTCAACTTTATTAGAATCAAGAGAGCCCGTCCAGCGTTGCGGTGTCCTAGATGATCAACTAAAGAGCTCAGTGCCTTGAAAAAGAACATGGTTTCAGACAACACGCGATGTGGTCTCAAGACAGCAAGAGCCGAACAACCCTCTCCTCTTTGCATGGTCGTTGAAAGTGCAGCCGATTCAGCCCGACATTCAGCGGCACTTGCAGCCACATGCTCGAGCATCGCGTCTCAAACGGAGACAGAATTGCGAATCGCCTGGAGTGAGACAATTAATTTGATCATTTCTAAGAAACTCGATGTCTACTCATCTCATTATCGTCAACACTTGATTGGCTTGTTTCCTCTCCGCGAGCCTCCGGGTGGGATTTTGCTCTCAGACTTCATTTGCCGAGTCGGATCCAGGACCCAAGGGATCCAGCATGAAAATTTGCAGCCGAGTCAAATAAGGTTTCTGTCACCCTTTTGCAGCCTCGGAAACAAAACTAACCCTCTTCTGTGGACCAAATGTTGACAACGCACACGCGCGATGCGTGAGCGCCTGGTTTCTCTGACTGTAACGAACGGGGTCAGGTTCTTCATAATCACTTTGGCGTCTGATTGCGCTCACGGGAGACGAGTTGCCTTTCCCTCGCAACCTGACGTTCGCTTGGTTCAAAAGAATAAGTTTGCAGTTCACACGACAAACGACGCACCATGACAAGACGAAGTTTCTGTCCACAGGGGCAGGACGCGGAGGATGGGCGGGACGACCTGCCGCCCCCGCCGGAGTACTGGGTGGTGCAGCAGGGGCGGGCGCGCTCCCCGGGCAACGAGCCGCCGCCGCCCGCGCCGCCGCCCAACAAACACCCCGCCGACGACCTGCACCAACACCACCTGGTGAGTATTGACTGCGCCTCCGCATATTCAGCGTTTGCTTCGGTGTTCCTGATTCGGTCAAACAGTGTAGATCAAACCCCAGCACAGTTCTCGCGTGACACGAGCTGGTCTCCTTCAGTTGGCGGGTCTGGCGCCTGGGGAGGAGGAGGACTCCGACTCGCAGTCGTCGGGCGCCGTCTCCAACAGCGACTCCGGCCGCGGCCCGAGTAGCGACGAGGGGCCCGGCGGCGCCGCCGCCACCGCCACGCTCGACAGGAACAAAGGTCGGTTCTCCTTCTGTTCCGCTCTGGCCCAGGCTCTGCTGTCGTGTCACATTGCTGTCTGCAGAGTCGTGATCCTCTGCGCTGGTCTCCGATTTATCACAAGTTTTTGCCCCACACAACCGACCGAAAGAGAAGAAACCAGGTTGTTCTGGCACGAATTCAGTTCCACGTGGGTTTTCTTTCCTGACGAAAAGAAAGTTAATTTCGTGCTGGACAAAGAACCTGTGGCAGCTTTTCTCACTTAGCCCATTGTGTGAAAATTGCTGACATTTCAAGTTTTTTCAGTCCAGAAGGAAAACAGCGCGGGCGTGTAAACGGATCTGCTGATAAGTTTTGTTTCTCATTTCCAGGCGCCAGAGAGAAGGCGCTGTCGGTCGCCGCCCCCAAGGTTCCGGAGGAGCCGGCGCGCACCCTGACGTTCGGACCTCAGAAGCCGCGGCACCCGCAGCAGGGGCCCTCTCAGGCGAAAACCGTAACTTTCAACCCTCAGCCTCCCTTGGCACATGAACAGTCAGCGTATGTACCTGTGCATGCGCGGCAACAGCCGCCCCCATCGGCGATGTCCGGGGGCGGCTCCCCCTACGGAACCGGGACTTCGCCTGTCATCAGTCGGGTCGCTGCCAATCAAATGCTAAATTCTCATCAACCCGTCAGTAGTGCTGGTCTCTCCAAAGTGCCAATGCATCAGATGCACCACAGCGCGAGTCCGGGAGGACAAGGGCCGCAGCCACCCAGACTCAACACGTTTAGTCCCGTGGCAGGAGGCGTCAGGGTGTTACCTCCCCACGGGCGCTTACCCCAGGTGAACATACCCAACAGATCAAGTGACGGCGGGTACCCAAACAGCAACGGGGAGGACAGCAACAGTGACAGAGACTTGGTTTCCGACGGGTACATAGTCTACGGAAGTTCGGCCGACCAGGGCCAGGTACGCACTAGCAATGTATGACAGTTGCTCTATCCTGCAATAGGCAGTTCTTCCACATCTATCCCCACCAACTGTTCTCTCGCTCTGCTACTAACTCTTTTGGACACATGCTTCTGGCACGTGTTCGTGATTGAGCATTACATGACAGAGATTTTTATGACCCAAATCGAAATGTTCTCGAAGAACAACAACACGTGGAAGACGATGCCGACAAAGGCAACTACTATTGCAGGATAGGGATAACGACAAAGCAATATGTACTTGAGAGTACACATTGTCAAATTTTGTATCACACGCAAACATTTCAGTGTCAACTTGTCAAACTTTCTGTGTGGGTGGCATTGAAAATTTGACCAAATAGCGAAAATACACAGGTCTTTCAGTTTATACAAGATTTCTTGTGAAAGATGATTCGAGTAAAAACTCAAAACCTGATTCGACTTGTTCAGATCCGACTGTCGCACGACGCACGAAAAATTGTAAAGCGCTGCAAACTCACAAAAAAAAACCTTTCTGTTTGGTCATACGCTCGTACACTGGTGAGTTGTAGTTTTTTTTTGAAACACGAAGTCAAGAACCTGAGATCTAATTTCAAATCTGGAAAGGAGTATTAAATCACACATCATGGACGCACCATCAAGAGTAGACTTGTGCAGCCAGTGTCATTGTCTGTGTTTTGGAATGAAAAGGTACATACCGCGGAGTTTGTGCCTCCGTGTGGAGAATGCACCAGTCTCTGTTCGATCTCACATCGGTAGGACTCGAGCACATGTTGGCTGGAGAAGCGCGTTTCGCGACGTATGAGGCTTTTCGTGATAGAGTATCGTGCTTCGCTCACACAAACATGCGGCACCCCGACATTCACATGAACATCAGCATCAATTCAATTTCCTTACATTTCATCCAATTAAACTCAAAGTCTCCCACCTGTGTTTACAGTAGTTGCCTTTGTTCGGGTATTGTGCTGAGTTTGAGTTGAAACACGCAAACACCAGCGGGTAGTGAGGCGCTCACTCAAACCTGACTTGAGACTCCTTCTTGGGAACAAGAGGGGTACGAAGAACACTGCATGGTTTTCAGTTTCATCCACAAGTTATGTATTTTAGAGAAGCAGGCTTTTTGTGAATGCACGCAAAGTGTTTTCTATCAAAGAATCAAACATCCTTTGGACAGAATGAAAATTGAGCCTGAGACACCAGAGGAACTTGATCGTAGTTCGTGACCTTCAAACAAGATCCAGTTGAAACAGATCCACGTTGCCGAAAATTATCTGTTGATGGTTTGCTCAGTTTTTGTCAAGAGAGTAGCCCTTCTACATTTTCAGTTTTGCGAAGAAAAACATCATTTCAAGAGTGTGTACAAAGTGTACATAATGAGACATGTACAGAGACACAAACATGTATGTTCTGCGTGGTATGAAAGCGTTGTGTATGAAAGTGAAGAATGTTTGACTGAAATAAATATTATTTCCACAAATGCTTCATGACGTTGCGTTTGGCGTGGTGATTCTGATCAGCTGCAGGTCTCGATCAAAGCCGCCGGTTTGAGACAGAACTGCGGCTGCCGTTGAGAACAGCTCTGAACACGGACCTCGAGACACGGAGCCAACGTTTCACCGGCGCGTTATGGAACTCAGCCACAGCACAGATTTCCTGCCATAAAGATCAGAAGGAACCCTTTGTATTTCCCGAGGAACTTTATTCACCCCTCACGAATGACAATCGCTGTATGAACACAGCACGAGGACTTGCCACTCCATTGTAAGATCCCCTTCTCGTGAGGATGCTAAGATTGCCTTGGTGTGCACTCAACTGGGGCATCCAAGTGAACATCGCAATTCATCACACGTTGCGTGACATCTGCAACAACTTTTCTGGTCTGTGACTTTCAAGCGTCACTTTGGCACGATCGAACAGGTGATTTCCAGCTGCAGAAAATGGATTTCCTGCGGTTGGAGAAAAAGGTTTCTTCACTCAGAAGAAGCTCGAATAGAATGAACGCTAGATTGGTCCTACTTGTGGACTGCATGCAGCCTGTGAGACTTTCAGTTGTGAGGGGTCTGGACCTTGAGTTTGGAGAACCACCAACGGAAGATCCTCAACCTTGGATCCGCCCATGACTGACACATTCTTACAGCGTAGATAGAAACCTTGCGGGACAACTCAAAAAGCTCCATAAAAGTGAATGAAACTTGTTGATGTTAACTTTGCACGGCAGTTGTAAATTCTGCACTGCGTTGACACAAAAGCACAATTGACTCCTCCCTTTGTCGTTGCTGAATCGGGATCAGGGTTCAACCCCTCGAGGTGAGGACTTTAATGGGTCATATAAATTCTGATGATCACCCGGAGGTCGGCTTACTTAACACAACTCACTGTGAGGAATGTACTGTTACGCAGTTTGTCTTGTGTGACTGTTTTGGTGCAGTGTGTTTTCATCAACAGAGAGGGTCGTCATTTGTTGCTCCTGATACCCGTGTGAAGAGCTGCAGCGTTTCCACTGCAAACACGAAAACTGTCAATCTGTGTCGAGGACTTTCTTCATTCTGTCAGGTCTTGGCAAAGTACTGTGAGGTAACGAAATCATCAAGACATACACCTGCATTCCAAAATGTCTTGTTCAACTGCAGGAAACACACAAAACAAAGCAGAAATATTGCAAAGCCTGAAATGTTTATGTTTCGCAACGCAACAGCGAATTTCAAAGAAAACTTGCGTGAAGTTGCATTCATTCGTTTGAAGTGTCTCACTGGCTTGTGGATGAATAATAAATGTGAATTGAAACAGTGGCGAAGCAGGACTCGTCACCTGGAATACAGTACGTGTATGAGATTATCCTCACAGATTTGCACAAGCTTGCCAAAACTTCCACGCACACTGGACGGTTTGACTGAATAGCGCATCCATTGAGGTTGTCTTGAATCGTGACCAAATCGGGTCAGTTGGAAGAAGAAGGCGAGACTCATCACATCGTCAGACACCTGTGATTGGTCACACACCCGAAACTTTGTTTGACAAAATCAACAACATTGCATTATTTTTCAAAGCCGAGTTTCTGACTGGGCGCCGTGCGGTCCTGCACACCGCCTCCCACAGTGCGTGTCCTGTTCTCTGCCTCATTCGGAACAGATTGGACAAATGGGAGTTGCGAAGAAACCCGATAGTTTTTCCCAAATTTATTCAAAACATGCAGTGCGATCAGGATCCGAGTCTAAAATTACCTTTTCAACTCAAAGTTAATTTTTCACTTCAGAAATCACGGTTTGTTACACATATTTGAAACCCAAATCCCTTCAGGATGAAAGGTACCAGAGGTGAGGGGCTGAACCCGTCTCCTCGCAGTGTGAGGACATCAAACCTGCGAAATGCAAACCCTCGACAATGCGGGGAAATGCCTGATAAACCTGACATTATGAAGAGCAAACTGAGCATCAACTTCACCCATGAATTCTATTGTAAACATGCTTAGCCTTTGATCAAAGCGATCATATTCTATTAGTGGGCGCTGCGAGGGCGGCGGATGCAGGATCGGAGTCACATCTGTCAGACACACACTCCAACTCCCTTGGTTCGGATAAGAACTTCGTTTGGAAGCACATGTTCATATGTTCCCCAGAAAATACTGCAAAGTCAAGTCCTTCGCCACGTCTTGTTGATGCAGGAGGCGATTCACCCTTCAAACATCACTCACAGTCTCCACTGACGAGGGCTCCTCCCTCGTCCCCACCCGAACCTTGTACCGTGGATCCACAACACAGCGTGGGGCTGTGCAGTGGAAATTGACTATAATGGAAATGTGACATTAACATTCAGATGACATCAAAGTCAGTCACCTTCGCTTTCGGGGTTTGTTTGATATGGATGTTGTCTTGGTGGAATCTCGGCTCCCGCCATTAAACTTTCACTGCCCCGCGCACACACATTAGATGTTTGAACATTCAGCCCCATCATCATCAATATCCCCTTTTATTCGGACCTGCCACTTGAGGCCCAACGCTCAGTGCGCACTTCGTACTGAGATGACCTTCAGTACTTCGAAGAGTGAAGCAACGCCAAACACTCGTGTTCTCCTGGTTCATGTGTTCGGATTTCACAACGAACAGGCCTTCAGAAATGGTCCCACATTTTTGGAAAAACGCACTGGCAGAAATTTGACACATGATTGAAAACTTTCAACAAAGATGACGGCCTCGACAGGAACATGAATGCATGATTGGTGTCTGAGATGGAGTTCATGTCGTTTCGAGTTGGCCTGGCTTGCTGTCTGAAATAATGGTACCACTGCAAGAAGTTCCAATCAAGGTCTGGTCGCAGCCGTTCACACCTGAAGTCACTCCTGCCACACACAAGACTTGAAACGTGAAAAACTAAGATATCTTTAAAAAATTTATGATTTCACGCTCAAGCTTTGCGAAAGTTCAAAGGGGAATGGGAAAAGTGAAAACGAGAGTCTGCTGAAAAGTAAATGCAATTCCACTCTTTAAACACGAATACCTTTGAGAGGAAAGGCAAAAAAATTAACGAGAGAAGCTTCTCCCCACCTGCTCGTTTTTTGTGGGAACTGTCAAAGCCTGCAGCGCGTCCACCAACTTCGGCTGTTCTCCCTGTGCGAACAGAGAAACAAACTGCCGTCTGGCTTCAGCTCTAGCTCCGGCTGTTTTTGGACAGAGCTGGAACTGCGAGTCCCTCGAGTCCTTCTGTTCCCAAACAATCCGTCATAATTAATGGCAACAGTCGCAGCCCATGTCCCGCCCCTCATTGTCTGAAACCGAATCGTCAGAGTGGACGTCCCCCGCGCTCAGAACAATGCGGACGCAGCGCCCCGACACGGGCCCTTGTGCTGAGTCTCGTAAGATGGGAAGACAACGTGTGCAGAACAAAGATGGACACAATGCAGCTTTGAGTGATGTCACTTGACAATGTGGTGATTAAGCAGAAGCCATCCTCAATTAAATGAATTCTGGGAAAAGAATCAATCAGCGCAAGAAGACGGTCTGGTAAATGTAAGACAATTGAAAAGAGGCGTCATCAGCTTTGGGCTCAATTTGTGATACAAAAATCAGTGGATGACAAAAAGACACAATGCGGTCGATCAGAGTAACAAGCTTCCTTTGGTTGTTCTTCTCTGCCAAACCAACCAACCAACACTGGAATGACCTCCAGATCAGTCAGTCACCTTGTGCTCCCCTCTTCCCTGACGGTGCGCAACAGCAAGATTTGTGATTTTCGATGGCAAAAGCAATGACCCAAATCTGTGCATTTCTGCTCGGCATCTCCGCTGAATGCTTTGCAGTCTTGTTTTGCCTGTCAGTCTGTTGCTCAAGATATGATAAATACACGACACCCCAATCGAAAACTGAATGGACGCGAGCCATTCGGGATGCGGCGCTGAACAGTTGTTGTCGCTGAGCAAGCACGATAACAAATGTGACGTTATCCGTTTCACCAAGTCAGCAGAATGCTGGCAATCTGGCGTCTAATTAGCAGAATGTTTGATTGAATGCTTTGTTAGGAGCGTGACCTGGAGATGGTTTGATTGGAGAGGCTCGAGTCAAGTGTCATCTGCTCGGCGCGACTTTCCCAGGGAACATCTGGTCACGAGAGTTAGCTTTGAGACGCAATCGTCATTCACACAAACACCCAAACACACACACGCACACACACACACCGCTCATCGACACACAAAACGCACGCCCAGACACTAAACGCACACTCATACAAAGGACTTACGCCCCCCACACGCACACATACTTTTGTTGAAAACTGCCAATATGGTGTTATTTTGTGTTCAATTTTTTTTGGAACATTTTGACATGTCTCCGAAAGACGCTGAACAGATCCTCGTGATCAAGAGCTCGTTCCTGTGACAAACTGCCTGAAGCAGCGGGAACAAAACTGCGTCTCACACAGGTTCAGTCGGACTCTGTTCATTGTGATGTGACACAAAAGCCTCGGAACGGAGGATCAGCGGAGATCGGAGCCGCGCTCTGCTTCTCGAGACAATAGCCGCGGCCCATTCAGGAAATGTGACCCGGACTAAAAGCTGGATCAGCTCTTTGTCTCTCTGTGGAGCATTGTGACCTGGAGATGAACGTTGCCCGGAGCTTCGCTTCCGTCACGTTTCGCACAGCAGGTTCAACTGGAGTTCAAACCAGAGCTGACCGGTCAAGGTGTGGGGTCGCGCAGAAGTCCATTTGAAGTTTTCGTTTGTTCCTTTTGAAAACCAGAAATTCTTCAAACATGCCCAGATTTGCGAAATGACCCTGAAGATGTCGATAATGACAGAAAATGACCATGAGGTGTTTCATGCAAATTCAAAGCGTTGTTGGGAGAGGAGAGATATTGTGAGCAATGCATATTCAAGGTGATTTCCTTTTCAAATTATGCATCAGATCGTAATTGATGGAAACAAATGTGACGAGGGAGGACAGCGAAGCATCTCGCACCGGATCAGAGTTCAGCCCAGGCCTGACCACCCGAATCGCCAGTTTTAGTCGTGACGTCTTTGACCAGTGGTCCGTGTCTGCATATCTGATGTTGTTTGATATTTAGCTCCACGAAGCACAACACAAAACACACAGGAGCTTGTCTTTGAAATGAGTGTGTCCTCTGTGGGATCGACCAAAAGCGAGGACAGCAGTTTTCGGTAGCATGATCTGCCTCGGACGAGCACGACTCGCAAAGTGAGGCCGTTTTCCACTTGCCGAAGTGAGAATCGCTCTCAAAAGGACGCACTTCCCAAAGGAGAGCCTGTTTGGCGTAGAGGTTGAGTGAAAGACGTGTGACCGGTTTGTTTCTCCAGAACCACATTTGCCAAAAACTACTCGTGCAAGCTTTGCGCTCTATAGCAGAGCAGGCAGAACATCGATGTGCCTTTTCTCCTTCTCGCTGACATGTCGTTAAGTTTGCAGATTGCTTCCACACATTTCTTGCAGCACGTGCATCCAACGTTTTTTCTTGGAGTTTGGCAACCACAACCTCTCGTGCAACATCCCAAACTTGAAAACCTGGGCAAATGGAGTGCAAATTAATGTTTTCATTACCCCTGTAAACATTCTTTTTGTGGAGTGGAAAGACGGGTCACTAGGTGTCAAAGGGAGGGCAGAATGCAGCACCCATAGCAATTTATCAAACGTGCGATGTTTCTCCTCTGCGCTCGTAGTTGTGCGATGTCCCTTTGGGGCAAGAGCACTATGTGGTTGCAACCAAATATATATATATATATATATATATTTATATTGTGTCTGGAATCTCGGCCAGGATGTCCATGTCCTATCCCACGATGTCCATTTGCATCCCAGGCGCACGAAAAGGGGGCGTGCAAGTGGGGTTCTTTTTTGTGAAATTAAAATGAATGGACACAATTTGAATTTGCGTGACGCCGTGCAGGTTCGGTTCCTTCACTGCGGAGGTTTAGCAAATGTATCCGCTCTTTTTCCAATGTGCTCGTGTTGCCAGATTTGTGGCACAAATACCATTTAGTAACTTGTCATTGGCCCTCAGTGCAAATTTAGGCGATTTGAGTACTCCGTGCCACCGATTTGGCAATTGGAGCACCGCACATATCGATGGAATGGCTGTGCTGAGCCTCCCCAGGTGCTATTCCAGCAGCATTCTGTTGAGATTCCAGTTCACAGACCAGCAGACCCGCGCCATTCGTTTGCCATTTGGGTTTTTTTCTTTGGTTCCATCTCGTCCCATCAGTCTTCCAGCCAGTGAAAAGGAAAGAGAAGAAAGATGAATTTATCTTGACGTCCAATTGTTGAGAATCAGAAGCACGTGAAAAACAGAAATTCACACCGCTGCTCATGCACGTAACCCCCCGGAGGTCACAATTTATTGTGGTCTGTGCGACAATGACCGTGCGGATCTAGAATCACCTCTTCTCGCACACATTTCAGCAAGTGAGTCTCCGTTGTCCTGCAACCCCTGTCTGCAGTGTGCGGGGGCCGGCGGAGACAGCGAGACCATGCACGTTTCAAATCGTGCCAACTGGGGTGTGAGTCGAAAAAAAAGTTTGATGTCAGTTTTCTGACGACACAAACGTGAGTTGTTTGCTCAAATTCTTCTGTTAAATGTTTGTGCATTTTTTGTTCGTGATTGCAAGTGAAGCTTGCGAAAGGGATTCTTGTTTTTGTTGTCCGTTCCTTCCCATTCTGAATCCGCACACGAACAAACACAAACGAATGGACACACTGACCGTGTGTGGAACCGACCTTAGTGACCCGACTTTGCACAGAGTCAATGTTAACATTTCCTGTTTTGTGTTCGCTCTTGCACCAAAACCCCCTCTTCGCTTGATGCGCACAAAGAACATGCAGAAGTTTGCATCACAAACAGGCCTTTCAAAGCTTGGCAACACGCCGTGACCTGAACTTCCCAAAGAGAAAGGCGAAAATGTTCTCTCTTTTACGGACGTGCCGCTGTGGATCGTTGTTTCTCCATCTGTTCAACAGACACCAAAACAGGAAACTCTCCTCCCATGAAATATTATGTCACAAATATTGCACGAATCAGCGTTCAATAAGTGTTCAGAATGAACAAGTGCGCAGCACGAGTTCTTTCTTCACATATTGAACACTGATGAGTGAAATAGTTGACTTATACCACAAGTGAAATGTCTGCAAACATGAAGAGTGCAATTACTGGCCAGAGAATG
>JAAUXT010028150.1_pt1 | contig 31633 bp, 28 predicted proteins | sample 7278171 | NCBI WGS metagenome assembly JAAUXT01 (sample SAMN14350112, study PRJNA611818) | marine sediment metagenome | isolation source: surface marine sediment (1.8m) | place: French Polynesia: Moorea | collected 2018-08
GGGGAGGGTCCAGGGGAGGGTCCAGGGGAGGGTCCAGTGGAGGGTCCAGAGGAGGGAACAGGGAGGGTCCAGGGGAGGGTCCAGGGGAGGGTCCAGGGGAGGGTCCAGGGGAGGGTCCAGGGGAGGGTCCAGGGGAGGGTCCCAGGGAGGGTTCAGGGAGGGTCCAGGGGAGGGTCCAGGGGAGCATCCATGGGAGGAGCCAGGGGAGGGTCCAGGGGAGGAGCCAGTGCTGAATCGGGCAAGGATCTGAGAGGTGGTTCCAGGTTCAAAGCCACCCCTGGATCGTCCCAGGTCATTTTGCTGTTTTTGTCTGTAGTATTCGTGCTTCGACCGGGATGGAAAGAGATGGCGATATTGCATTATGGGAGAATTCCAGCATGGCGCTTTTGTCAGTAAAGATTGTCGTTTCAAACGTATCATTGACAGAACACGCAAACAGCAAAGTGGACTCCAAACAAACTGCTATTGAGCTGCAAGTGCACATGATGATCTGTCACTTTGTAGCAGAAGGCTCTGTGCATTTGAGATCAAAGCTTGGCTGATGTCTGCAAAAGGCCACCTCTCATGTTGTTTTGGTGCAGGCTTTGAAGAGGCACAATTGCTCTCATCTGCAGTTGGCAGGCTGTTTCTGTGGCATTTTGGCAGAGAAAGTTTCGTTTCTTGGTCTGTTCATGTTTAACATACCACTGTGGAAGTTGAACAAATTTAAGCCAGAAATGAAGGTTTGTTTGCTGGTGTTGGTGCTGGGCTGTGTGGATCTTTCACTGCAGACAGAAGCTGAGAGAAAGTTGATCAAGGAGCTGATGGCTCAGAATGACAAGAGGGAGAGACCAGTGGCCAATCACACCAACACCCTGCAGGTCCAATTTGGGCTCCTGATCACAAACATCTTTGAGGTCAACTCAGCACATGGCATCTTGGTCTGTGATGTTTGGGCAAACATGGCGTGGGAAAGCTACCTGTTCAAGTGGAATCCAGATGACCATGGGGGACTCACAAGACTCACACTTTCCTCTGAGGAGATCTGGACCCCAGACATTGTTCCTGTCAACACAGTATATGACAAGGCTCCCAATTGGCTCCCAACTCCTGTTCTTGTTCATTCAACAGGGAAGAGTTTCTGGACTCCACCAGGACAAGTGAGAACAATCTGTGCTTTCAACATGATTTGGTTTCCCTTTGATGAGCACGTTTGTCGCATCCATGTTGCCTCCTGGACTCACAACATACTTGAGCTGAACATCACACCAATTGGGGAAGCATTTTCCGCAATGGACAGCCCATCCAGTGAGTGGACCCTTATCAACACATCTGTGCTCAGCTTTCAGAATACTGTATCCCTCACCTCACAGCTGGTCTTCTCTGTTCACATTGAGAGAAAGGCTCTCTACTTTGTGTACACCCTCATCATCCCCTGTGTGGTGCTGTCTTCTCTCACTCTGCTCATGTTCCTCCTGCCTCAGGATTCAGGAGAAAGAGTTTCACTGGGTAAGAGAAAATTACAGGTTTTCCCAATTTGATGACAACAATAACAATATTCATGTGGTTTTCAAGACAAACCAATTTTTTTCAAGTGAAACCATATGAAATGAGTTGCTGTGGTTTTGACACCACACAGCATGAAAACATGCACATTTGTTTTTGTTTTTATTTTCAGGCATCTCTGTTCTGGTGTCATTGAGTATCTACTCCACTCTGGTGCCCAGTGCATCTCGCACAGTTCCCCTCATCACAATATACTTTGCCCTCATCATCCTCTTCTGTGCACTCAGCCTCATCCTCAATGTGCTGGTCATCAGCCTCTTCAACAAAAACTCTCAAGTCAAAATGCCCAGATGGGTGCAGAAAGTCCTGTGTGAGTGGATGGCTTGCCTTGTGATGACAAAGAAGCCGCAATTGCTGATGTCAGAAAAAGTTAACCAGCAAAGAAAAGTGGAAGAGGACGACGCAAGCCTGGAAGAAATTGTTGTTGAGGAAGGTAAAGATGCAGCCAAGAAGAACAACTCTGAGTTGAATGGAGAGTTCCCAGCAAACAATGAATGGCAGTTTGCCGCCCAAGTCTTGGACAGGTTCTTCTTCTTTGCTCTGTTTGCCACGACTGTGGTGGTGACTGTTCTCATCTTTGCACACATTGCTTTTAGAGAAGCCATGACAATTTGAGCAACCTTGGGCTTGTTCTAGAGAAAGCTATGTTTTTGTCACTCTTTCTGTCAAAGAAGGACATTTTGCACAATTCCTCTGTTGCCTTCTGTGTTCTGACTCAGTGAGCTTCTTGTAAACAACATCGCTGGGGTAAAGTGTGCATTTGTAGTGTCTTTTGTAGCTTTTGGTTCCACCCTTTCCCTGTCGAAATTGGTCTGTAAGCCTGACAGAAAACATGGCCGTGCCAATGTGACGAAAAGGAGTTGAAAACAAATTCCTCATTCCACAGACATGCTTCTCGTCTCTCACTGAAGGAGACATTGTCAGCAGGACTTCAATTCTAAAACAAACAAAAAGTTGAAAAATATCTGAAATAATTTTCTTGTGCTGTCAATAAAAAAATTCACAATCACAAGAAAGAGTCGAGGAGACGAAGCTCTCAGTCGACGAGAGTTGTGTCGCGATCAGTCTGCGACGGAAGTGTACAAGGCGCATGCGCAGTCGAGGGAAAACCAAGAGCACTTCAACTCTGCGCAAGAAGTACATACACTTAGGCAAGGCATCTCAGGTCCAACAACTCGCCCAAGCCTCTCAAAGAAAAGATAAAGAAGGCAAAACCGCGAGTTCACAAAGAAAATGGCGAGTGAAAGGAGGGAAACACCTGAGAGCTCGTCGCCGCATCAACATCCGAGATGCATTCAGAAAGTGTGAATCCGAGAACAACTCAGGGCCAGTCGTTGAAGCTGCTCCACAAATATATAATCAAGGAAACGTTGCATTTGAAAGAGTGGCTGCGTCTGCTGGTGCCTGGTCAGGGACAATTGCTGGGCTAAAAACTTGCTTAAAGCACAGTTTGTTATTGGACTGGTGTATTTTCTGTTTTAGCTTCAAACAAAGCACAACACTGCTTCTGCGGCGCAGTTCAATGTCTTGTCTACGTGAATTCTTGTCAAAATAAGGAGTGGGAGTGGTTTTAGCTCGGCAGCGTGGATGTTTGTGTGTGTGCGTGTTTCCAGCCTGCAGCCTGCAACAGAGACCTCCAACAGAAGGTGCAGTGAAGAGACTCCATTTCTGGCTGCTGGTTCAGTAGGACGGCTCTGTCCTGCGCATTCAAGTCTGGAACAACCCTGTCGCGTGTTGTCAGTTTTCATGAACATGGTCCAGAGAACCCTTTCATACTCCTGTTGAGTCATAGATTGTGTAGCTGCAGTCAAAAAAACTTTGATGGTGGTCAGAATCCCTTTGTGCGTGGTTTGTGTTTCTGTTTCAAAGCTTTGTCATTGAATTCAAACAAATTATCTCCATATATGAAGCATCATCTGTGCAGAACGAGCCTTTGCCCATTGGAGACCCACTTTTGGGGAGTGCTGGTGCCAGAGAGCACTCTTTATCAGCGTTGCTTCCAAAAATTCTAAAATTCAATGTTTTTTCGCAAATATTGTTCTCTTCTGGGTCACACCAGCATTTCTGTTGATTACGCCCAGTTTGTCTGTGTCAAGCATCAGATGAATAGTCTCAGGACTGAGCTGGAAAGATTCAGAGCACAATGGTTGTCACCTGGGTTCTGCTTCTCACTTTGGTTCACATTCTTCTCTGTGCCCCAGGAGTCATTGTTCATTCACCAATTTCTCAAAATGATGAATCTGATGGGGCTGCAAGTGCAGATCACAGGCTTGGTAATTCAGCAGTACCAAGTGCACAAGTTGTGTCTGATGCTGTATTAACCACAAAAACAAGAACTGACCTTGTGCTGAAGATACCTGCAGGGACATATCATGCAGCAAAGCCGTACCAACAGCACACAGTTTCACCAAATCACAATGGAAAACTTGCACTCAGGTCACTTGAAGGGTCTGATAGTTTGACAATGTCTGCAGAAAGAAACGCTGCTGAGGAAAAAACTTCCAGAGCAACATCACCAAGAATTAGAAACAAGGGACTTGCACACAGCTTGCCATTGACCACACAACATGACACAACCTTTGTTCCTGCTGTTTTGGTTCATGCAGGTTTGGCTGAGGCACCCGCGTCATCAGAGTCTACAGTGACTGTGACCACACCAGCAAAAACAACAACTGGTGAGGAAACTTTTCATGGCAGACCGCTGTGCTCATCTCCAAATTCCAGAAGTTCAAGAAGAACATTTGTACAGTTTTAAAGTTCAGAACCAACAACGAAATGCTTTCCTGCACAAAACAGGATGTTGATTTTGCATTTTTCAGAAGGTATGCACAATGTCTGGTTTGTGTCAGATTCAGGTTCTAATGACAGTGATTGTCAGAGTGAGTCCACACCCTGTAAGAACCTACAGACTGTGCTGGACAGAGCCTCAGATGGTGCTGACATCTATGTGACATCAGATGCACTGTCATTGGGTGACAAGAGTCAGTGTCACATCAACAACAGTATTTCATACAGAATACGCAGTTTGCGTGGCACAGCTGTCAATGTCACATGCTCATGTCAGTTTCTTCTGCTTTGTCCTCTCAGAGGCTCATTCTCAGAATTTTCTGTTGCTGTGATGGGATACTCATTCAACCCAATTACATTCAGTGTCAGACATTTTTTTTCAGCAGAACATGAAATTCACTGGACCGCAAACGACACCACAGAAGAGAAAGGCTCAATATCACCAAACTTTACAACAATTGAAATCAAAGGATTTCTGTTCAATACAAATGCAATGAAGTTTGACTTTCGTGTAAAGGCTGGCAAAATTAGTTTTGAAGGCTGCACTTTCATGGTGAAGGGTTTGGTCATCTCTTTGGAAGACCTGAGTGTCAAGCCCCTCCCTTCCATGGAGAATGCCAAATTTGTTTTGCCAAACAGCACAAAGCAGCATACTGTAGAATTTTGCAACACAGACATCAGACCCAGAGAAAATGAAACACCTTGGTCGTTATAAATAATAATTCCTGGGACTGCAGGTGCAGACATTCTGTTTGTGGGCTTCACCATTTTTGGCGCTGTATCGTTTCGATCAAACAATCGTTGTTCACACAAAGTATGTCCTGTCATTGGAAGAATTTCTGTTCTCATGGAAAACAGCACAATAAGAGATACTCCATTTTTCTTGAACTCTAACTTGGAGTCTGGCTTCTACATGTTTGTCTCATGTAGAAATGTTTGCTTCCAGCATTCACCTTTCGCAAAAATTTCGCATGTCGATGCCTTGGGTCTCCACCTGCAAAACTGTAGTTTCACGGGTCTTTCTTTCCATGTGGGAGATCTTCTTTATCTCCACGTTGAAGACTGTGTTTTCATTTCTGAAGAAACAGTGCTAGAACGATCCACTTTTCCTCAATTGAATCTGGAAGGGCTAAAATTATACAAAGGAGTCATTGCTCACTTTTCCTCACTTTTTAACATCAACATAGATCGTCCCACAGTTGTGATAAACAACAGTCATTTCACGAGCAGTGTGTCTGGAAATTCAGGTGCCGCTATTCTGGCCACTGAACTCAGACTGGTGATTTCTAACTGTGTGTTTATGTTGCCAAGATTTGTTTCTGTGCCTGTGGGGCAAGCTTATATTTATTCCAGCAGCATTTTGTTTGAAGCAACCAGCATTACAATGGATGCTGGGAAAATAAAGCAGCCACTCCAACTACTTCAGTCACGATTTATGGGGAGATATCTCTGGATGAGGGAAATTTACTCTTGGATAAACAACATCAGTGTTGTGTGTGCACCAATGTTCAAACCCACTGTGATCTACAAAGTCATTCCTTGTGTCGTGTGAAGCCACTTGCCAGCAGGGATACACACTCAGTCCATCTCACATGACAATGAAGCATGACACAAATTTGAGTGTGATCAAGGAAATATTGGGTCTGCAGAATGTATCTTATTCTCCCGACATTCTTCGATACTGAGGTCCACTGTTTCGCTTCTTGACATTCATTCCAGAATGTAACTTGTGCCCAGATGGTGCCAAATGTAACTCACACAGCACTCCCATTGCTCTTCCTAATTACTGGGGTAAAACACTCCTGTCACATGACATTGCAATGGTCAGATGTCCCCCTGATTATTGTTGTTACAATGACATTACTTGCAAAGGCACCTGTCAATCAAATTTGACTGAAGCCTTGTTCACAGCTGAATGTCTCTCATTTGATAAGTGTCAGGATGCTCTCATTGTGACAATGTATGTGCTGTGTGTTGTGGGTTATGCAGTGATCTTACTGGTCAGTGAAACGATAAAGGACAAGACAATGGATTTGTTCAAAAGGCTCTCCATCCTCTGGAAACAAAGACAACATTGCAAGAAGCAAAACAAATCCTCACAATATGAATTGCTGGAAACATCAGATGACATGCTGAGTCAACATGAAGAGACCATGAATGGACCAATTGGTGTTGATGCAAAAGAACTGAAAGCTTCTAGCAAAGAGAAAATTGCCCCCAAAGCCCCTGAAACAGAGAAAGAGGAAGTGGAACAAAGTACATACAGATCCTGTTTTACTATGTACAAGATGCGGTTCTGTTCAAGGTTCACTTACCACAAGATGGCCAACAAGGCCAAAGCATTTTTGTCAAAATTCTTGAGTTTTCACCTGAAGTCCTGGTTTCCCTCTATGTGAAAACAATTGATTTGTGTTCTACTTTTGGACTGACACCTGTCACAAAAGTCCTGGCCAAATCCGTTTTTGGTCATTGTGTGATGCTGTTATTGCTTTTGGTGTTTCTCCTTCAAAAAGTAATCTCCAAGTTTGTGAAAAAAGGTTCAGACTTCTGGGCAAAGTTCAGAGCAAGATTGGTTGAGGCTTTTCTGATGACTGTTCTGTTCTCCTTGCAGAAGCTACTGATGGGAATCTTCAGTTCAGTTCAATGTATTGAAATTGGAGGCAAGACTGTCTTGCACATTCATGGAGACATCGAATGTTTTACTTGGTGGCAAAGTGTAACTCAATGTTACATATTTGTCAATGTCATTCCTTTGTTGTTTGTTGTGTCTTGCGCTCCATTCTGTGTGCAAAATAGGACCATGTCAGTCAAGGTGTTCGTGTTGAGCTGCCTGTGTCCACTTCCTACTTCACTCTTCTTCACAGTCAAATGGCTGAAGAATTCCAAAAGAAGTACAGATTATGGAGCATTTGCTGTGCCAGCTCTGGTGCATATTGCTGCTGTGAGATTCCTCAGGCAGAGAAAGTCTGTGACAAAATGTTATTCTGGTCCAGATGGAGTTGAGATCCCTTTCATTGATGCAGATGTTGACTCTGAAGGTTTCATCGTACCAGAAGTACAATCACCAGTTGGCTCTTCCGATGAAAATCTACTGCCACCCAGTGTTGCAGTTCAGGCAACTGAAGGATTCCCGATTGATGAGATCAAGATCCACAAATGTTTCAAGATTGTGCAGTGCAAACAACTGATCAGTTGGAGTTGACAGAAGAAACGTCCTGCAGAAAACACAAGAAACAGCAGACTGGGCAGAATCAAACACAAGATGGAGCACAAGCAAACAGTGGTGAGTCAGACAAAAAATGTAAAGAAGCACACCCAAAATGAAGAGCACTTTACTTGAGCATTACAAATGTCTTCAATTCTGTGGGATTTCCTTCACTTGGCTTGGCATCCATCAGGCCTACAGAGCAATTCTGGTTATTTTCAACACTTACATCACTGAACCTTTGCCAAAGCTTTGGGCAATGACAACAACTGTGATGCTGATTGCTGTGCTGAACACATTCATGCAGCCATACAAGGATATGAAGGCCAACAAAACTGCTGTTCTGTCCTATGCTGCCAACCTTGGTATAGCAGTCATCAACATTTCAAAGACAGTTATTGTAACCTTTGGTTGTGAAAGGAATTGTTCTCTCGTTGAAACAGCACTCTGGTACTTTGGATTGTTTGAAAATATCTTGCTCATATATTTACCCCTTGTAGCTGTTGTTGTCTGGATTATCTTTCTTGGAATTCAAAAAGCTCAGTCCAGTCAAAAGAATGAATGAACAAACTGGATGTTGAAACATCTTTTCAGCATTTCACAACATTTGGAAGACATTATGTTTCTCTGTGCAAGGGTTCATTCAGTTTTGGAAATGGTTCAAACCAAATGCACACAGCTCTGCCTGTTTTTCTTTTTGTGGCGGAGAAAAATTATGGTTGTTCAACAAAATGAAACTCACTGGTCGACAATATTGTGTTTCTCTGTTCTTTTTGGACAAATTATGAGTTGTGCGAGAATTCAAGATTCACAATCATGGCGTTCGTTCCAGTTTGTATGCACACACACACACACACACACACACACACACACACACACACATACACTTGGTAATGTACAGAATGTACCCGACAGCTGACAGGTGCAGCTTTCAAAAATCTACTTCTGGTTGCCTTTTTGACCGGAAACAGACATTTGGATTACCACACTGCACGCACACCCACGCCCCACATCTACAATTGCACGGTGATGTAGAAAGCAGAATCGGTGCCAGGATCACTGGTTGGGGTCCTTCTGTCAGCACGCACACCCACGCACAGTACACGCACCACTTCACGCACACCCACGCACTACACATTCAACACTGCACGCACACCCACGCACCACACGTCTGTTTCAGGGTAATCTACACACTGAACCAGCGCCAGTCTCAGGAGGACCGGCTGTCAGCACGCACACCCACGCACCACACACTCAACAGTGCACGCACACCCACGCACCACACGCATGTTTCAGGGTAATCTACACACTAAACCAGCGCCAGTCTCAGGAGGACCGGCTCGGATCCTCGCGTCTCGTCAACGAGGCGAACAAACAGCTGACCAAGACGTGCGTCGTGGTCACCATCATCTTCATATTATCGCTCGGTGAGGGAATCGCAAGCACTCACACCCACTCACCACACAGTGCATGCAGAGGTGCGCACCACAAACTTCTCACACACCTATTTACCTATTCAGCTATTCACACTACACTCACACCAAAGTACAACACACGGCACGCACACCCACTCACACCAAAAAGAACCCACACACACGCTTCCCACACACCTGCTCACAACACTGCACGCACACCCACTCAACACGCATGCAGCCACACGCACGCAAAACACATTGTGGTCTCATGCCCACACCACAAAGCGTGCACACAAGCACAACACGTAACACGAAAACACTGCGCTCACACTCACGCACACTTAGTCACCACACACGCCACGCTGTTGTTCTCGCAACAGACACAGTGCTGTTCACTTTGACCCTCCTCCCATTTTTACCAACCCGTTTCTGTTTGTTGCCAGGTTACGACATCACGTACTATTTCCTGGGCCGCATGGGCTTCGTAACTTACGTCAAAAATAACTTTCTGCAGAAACTCGGTGAGATTCGCGCTCTCACACCCACGCACCACTGCCTACCCAACGCACCAACACGCACACCCACGCACCACAGAACAAGATGCGGAATCTGTGTGTGAATCGCGTTTCCACCACAGCATTAAAAGACCGTACTTCACGGTGGGTCCATGACTGGTCCAAGTTGGGTCCACGGTGAGGGAAATGAGAGATAAGCAGGACTGGTCCAGGACCAGGGTGGGTCCAGGGCGGGTCTGAACGTTCGGCCAGCTATGCTAGACTGGACCAGCTGTGGGTCCTGCGGTTGGACCTGGGCTTCTTTAGGACCTCTGAGCCCTGTGTCCAATACAGCATTGCTGTCGTTATTGTCACCATTGTGAACGTGATGCCACAGTTTTGTCGGCACTGTTGTGAATTCTTCGGGTCAGCCACATCTTTGCTGTGGTTTTCGCTGATTCTCCACAGGTTTGTTCTTCTCCATCTTCAACTCGATGGCGAATCCGCTCATCTACACGACGCTCCTGCCCAGCTACAGGTCAGTGCTTTTCCTCCCTGCGAGAGGGCACCACAGGGAGTCACCAGGGGAGTCACCAGGGGAGTCACCAGGGGAGTCATCAGGGGAGCCACCAGGGGAGTCCCCAGGGGAGCCACCAGGGGAGTCACCAGAGGAGCCACCAGGGGAGTCACCAGGGGAGCCACCAGGGGAGCCACCAGAGGAATCACCAGGGGAGTCACCAATGGAACCACCAGGGGAGTCACCAGGGGAGTCACCAGGGGAGTCACCAGGGGAGTCACCAGGGGAGTTACCAGGGGAATCACCAGGGGAAATGACCAGGGCTGCAGGATGGAGCCATGTGGGTTCAGAAGCATTTCAGATGATTCTCTCTCCTGCTGCAGAGGGCAACCTGCCCCCCTGCACTACAGCGAAAAGACACTTGCAAGGAGACCCTCTGAAGGGTTGAGGGTAGGTCCAGCAGAGGAACCAGGGCTGGTCCACCTCATATCCATGGCAGGGTTCAGGGTTCAGATCCACAGTGGGTCCTGGGGACGTAGCGTTCAGGGCAGGTCCAGATCAATGGATCCAAGGGGAAGGTTGAAAAGGGTCCCAGTCGTGCCGTGGATCAGGCAGACAATCCAGGGTGGCCCTGGGTGGATGCATGCTGCTCCAGCATGCACAGACACCCAAACACGGGCCACGCCTGCCAAGCTAACCTTCCCTACTCCGTCTCTCCTTCACGCCTGCGCAGACGAGCGATGGCAGCGACGTTCTGCGGAGCAGCGAAGCCCAAGGAGGAGGGGCGGGAGGACGTGTCCGGCTCTTCATCCACCATCGCGAGCCGCGCCTGATGTACCGCTCCATCGCAAATCGTATTTCCAAAATGAAGAAAATCTAAACTCATCAAATTTGGCGGCAACGTGTTCTATCCAAATCCATCAGCGCTTTTTGCTTTACCAATTGAAACGTTACGTTGCACAAATCAATGTGCAAAAATAAACAAGTAATTTCACTTGGTCTCTCAAGTTATTGTGTTCAACCTCAGCCCCTGGATCCAGCAGCTGAAAGCAAGTCTGAATTCTGCCCGTACAAACACAACTTCCTTGCCTCAGGCTGAGGGAGGGAGAGAGAATGGCGACGAGCTGTTCCCGACGGTTACGACGCCAATGCGCCATCTAGTGGAGCATAGTCAGGGTCGGTTCACACCGACTAAGTCGTGAACATTGAGACTCAGTTTGTTGTGTTTGGAAACTCATTGCAAACTGAGGCAAAGCAATGTTGTGGTGACTTTCGTTGGGAAGCTACAAAGCCACAGAGAGATCCACGGATTCACTGAAATGTTCATGTTGTTTCTGTGAACTGAACGTCTGGTGTGGAAGGCTCACAGGAACACAAACTGTAGGTCCAAGGAACTCGCAGTTTATTTGAATTGCCTCTCATTGCCTCTCAGGCTTGCTTGTTCAGCTTGCTTGTTTGGGTAAAGTGTCACGAAATTTCCACACCAATGTTCCAAAAGACTTTCCTTTTGCACAAAAATATTCGAAGTTTGACACTGACCCCTGAACTTTTTGTCATTCACAACCCACGTAACTATTCTTTTCCACATGACACAATTTATGGACAAATAGCTGTGGCCACAAAATTCACCCCAGACTCGCCCAAACTAAACTTTCAGTTTCAGCAACGAACAATTTTCACCAGCATGAACCAAACACCAGCTTCATCTGGAAGCTACTCCCAACTGATCAAAAACGCCAATGTCAGCCTTTTAAACCCCTTTTTTTCCAACATCAAAACAAAATAGAAAGCCTTGTCAAAAAGTCATGGAATCTACCAGTGTGCATTTGTGAAACATGAAAACACAAACATGTGGCTCACAGCGAAGGTTTCACAGGCACAACATTCATCCCCTATGAAGCAGAAAGCCAGTGAAGGCCATAAAGTCATGTTTCTGAGAAAAAGTCAGACCAACAATCACAGAATTTTTCCTCATTTTGTGCAATTGCTTTGCAGTGTTGTCATGTTGTGAAGTGCTTCCTTGATGAACTCCAGAGTTTGTTGGGTGGTGTCTTCTGCAGGTTGAAACTGAATCAGCAACACAAAGTATGTCACAAACATGCCAGCAATCTGAAACAAAATGACTGTTTGCAAGCAGGCTGAACCAGTTTCCAAATCTGGATCTACATTCTCCTGCCACTACCACTTCTCAAGTTTGCAGAAAAGCCCAAAAATTCGAATTGCAAAAGCTTGCTTTTGTTGTTCTTACTGTGAGCAGAGTAGATTTGTCCACAACAAAAAGTTTGCAAGCTGTGATCCCAATTGGCTCCCCAGCCAGTCTGTGAAGAAACAAGTTCAGCTCCATATGCAGTGTGTTCTTGCTGATTATTCCTTCCTGGTCAGTGCAGTTATCAATGTTCAGATTGTGAAGGGTCTCAAAAGGAGCATGAGCCTGAAGTCAAAAAGAAAATCCTCACAAGAATGTTGGTGAAATATTTGTTCAGGAAACACATACAGCTTGTGAACAAACTAACACTGTGTAACATACTGCTGAATTGACTGAGGCCGATGAAAACAACATTGCACTCAAGACAGCCAATATGTTCCCCAATTCAACCAATGCAAAAGTCAGGTAATCCTTTTCCCAGCTGTGGGCATACCACACAATGCTGTAGAGTTTCAGGCAAAACATGGCCAGACATGCCAGAGAGACACTTCCTGCTGGAAAGCATAGCAACATATCTCCCAACTGAGCCAATCTGGAAAGAAACAATACTCTATAGAATTGTGTATATTGTGTATGGTGGGGTACAAATGGTTGACAAAGTAATGTTCCACACCTGCATAAAGCATGATGTCTTTTTCTGTATGGCTCAATAGAAATCCTCATCTCAGGTTTGCCATTCCACTGAGCAACAGCACAGTTTAAATCAGTACAGAGGCTATGAAGTTCATCCCTCAAAATTTTACCTGCAATCAGCTATTGTTATTCTCTTGCTCAGAACTTTGGGGACATTTTCAAAGTTTAACCATTTTTGTTGGGAGCAGAATCATCAACTCACATGTCAACAAACAAAAAAGAATAGTTGCAAGAATTATCATGGTGATGTAGACCCCAGCAATAAACTCAAAAACCTTAATAACTGCACTCAGAAATGTTGATATTGGTACAAATGTGGATCCTTTTTGAAATTGGTGTCCCTTGAATATCACATAACATTTGAGTGAAACAATGCACAAGCCCAGTACACAGCAGACAGCTACACCTCCTCTGACTTGTCTTTGGAGCTTCAACAGCTTGTGTTGAACTGCAAACTGTTTCCTGATTTTATGCCACTCAGCAAGGAATACTTGAATTTTTCCTGATACAGTGAGACAGAAAACCACTATGCAAACAACTTGGGCATCCTTGATGTGTGTGTACATGTTATTGTGAAAAGAAAAACTTTTGTCATCCTTTGTCAGAAAATTGATCCAAACAAAATTCAGAATTGCATGTGCAATCATCAAGAGTAGCACAAACAAAGAATATAAGTGCAAGACTGTGCATTTGGATGACTTCTTGGTTTCAAAAGCAGCTGCCACTTTCCTGTGTGCATTTCCACTTGGATATAGTCCAACAAGCTTCAGCAAAAACAGACAGGGAGAGACTGATTTCAGTTCCTCTGTGTCATGCAAGTGCATGTTTGCAGCAGGTTGAGGATGGTCTGGCATATGAAATATTTTGGTGATGATTTGTTCTGGGTTTCTGTCAGGTATGTTCAAAAACTGGTTGTAAGTTGTGCTTGTCTCTCCTGTGGTTAAATGCATTCATTGACACTCTTTTCACGGGAAGTGCATTTCCCCGGATTGAAAAAGAACCATTTCATTTAGGATCATCGCAACTGTTTTGCCTGTAAAAGCAAGCCACTGAGACCACACATGCATTTCGGCTGTTTGCACACAGCGTGTGTCTTGGGGTCATGTTGACCGTTAATGACGTGTCATTAGGATTGTTGTCAACTCATTACTGTTTCACTGGGAGACACACACCAAAATATTACACAAATCAAATTACCTTCTCTGAGAAACTTTGTCTCTGTCCATGTTTTCTGTACTTTTGTTGTTTTAAAGTTTCTGTGTTGTGAGATCAAAATGATCAAAGTTTATGACAGTCTAAATGACACGCCATTGAGGGTCAACACCATGCCACGACACGTGCTGTGTGTACCCAGCATGAATGATTTCCTGGATGTGGAAGGAAGAGGATTTGTGTTGTGAGGGAAAAAGGCCTTTCCGCTGGTTTGCGTTACGTCTTTGCTGTGCATAACCAGGTGGACTGAGGGGCGATGGGTCTCTCACCCTGAACAAAGCAACTAAAATCTCCCTGCCTTCGGTTCCTAACAGGAGTAGATTCCCAGAGTCCCAGAGCATAGGAAAATACCTGGACTCTCTAGTTTGTGCACGGGAATGTTGTTGGTTCCATTACAAACTTTGCCCTGATTTTTATGTATCCAAAAGGCCTGAGATACCCTTGTGCATTTTGTCATGTTTTGCCCCTGCAATGGGTGGCTGATCCACAAGTGAGAGACCAACCAATGATGAGTCTGAAGACAGCTTGCCAGTTTTCATGTTCCACAACACATAAAAACATGTGCAATGGAGCACTCATGAAGGCAACAGAACATCTCACAAAAGAAAATACCACAATCAAAGAAACAAAGAGGAAAATTGTTCCGTGGATGAGCCAACACATGATTGGTGATTTTGGGTGCGGCACTGTTTGTCAGAGATAAATGTGTTCTTCTTTTGAAGCTGTCAAAGTACACGTGTGGGTTCAGGGGCCATGAAAGGAAACCACCCTTCAATACAATAGCCTTTTTCACTTCAAGCCCTGCAACAAATATCTCTCAGTGTAGAGTAAAGACCCAGCAGAAACTCACAAACACAGACATGATAGACATGACCATAAATACAGGTTCATGGAGACTGGAAGCTCCATACCCTCAGAGACTAGAGGAACCAGCAGGTGCAGTTTGTATGCATTTGTGTGAACAACAAGGAACCTGCTTGTGTATGTACCTCAACAACACTGTTACTAAGACTGCAAAGAATGAATGTTTTTTGTCACCAGATGCTAGAACCATGAAGTGCCATTTTCCTGGATTTCTGTGGACAAGAACTCATAGAGAAAAATCATCTCTAAAATCAGTTTATCATGCAGAGAACTGACTTTAATTTGCAAAAAAGGAAACAACAAAATGACAGAGAAGGTCAATTTCAGTTTGGGGAGGAACTCTGTTCAGAGACAATTCAGGAGAATATTTTGAGAATCTTGTGGTCATTTTGTGAAGTTGTAACCCTGCAGATCTATTGTCATGTTGTGCAGTGCTTCCTTGATGAACTCCAGAGTTTGTTGGGTGGTGTCTTCTGTGGGTTGAAACTGAATCAGTAACACAAAGTAGGTCACAAACATGCCAGCAATCTGAAACAAAATGACTGTTTACAATGCAGGCTGAACCAGTTTCCAAATGTGTTAATCTACCTGCCACTGCAACTTCACAAGTTTGTAGAAAAGCCCGAAACTTCAACTGCCAAAAGCTTGATTTAGTTTGTTCTTACTGTGAGTAGAGTAGATTTGTCCACAACAAAAAGTTTACAAGCTGTGATCCCAATTGGTTCTCCATTCAGTCTGTGAAGAAACAAATTCAGCTCCAGATGCAATGTGTTTGACTGGAATGTGCCTGAAGTGACTTTCTGACTGATGATTCCTTCCTGGTCAGTGCAGTTATCAATGTTCAGATTGTGCAATGTCTCAAATGGAGCATGAGCCTGGAGTCAAAAACAAAAACACATAAAAATGTTAGTGACATTTTGTGCAGCAAATTGACACTGCTTGTGACGAAAACAACACACTATGACAAAGGGTGGTAACATACTGCTGAATTGACTGAGACTGTTGAAAACAGCACAACAGTCATAACAGTCAATATGTTTGCCAATTCAAACAGACTGAAGGTCAGATAATCATTTTCCCAGTGGTGAGCATGCCACACAAGGCTGTAGAGTTTTAGGCACAACAGGGCCAAACAGAAGAGGGAGACACTTCCTGCTGGAAAACAAAGCAACACATCTCCCAACTGAACCAATCTGAAATGAAAGAACACACAGTAGAATTATGTGCTTTATGTATGATATGGTCTAACTGATTTGTAATTGAACTTGGCAGACCTGCACAAAGCCTGGTGCCTTTTTCTGAATGGCTCAAGGGGAATCTTCTTCTCATGTTTGCCATTCCACAGGGCAATAGCACAGCATAAATCAATGCAGAGGCTGTGGAATTCCTCCCTCAAAATTTTACCTGCAATGAGCTGCTTTGTTCACTTTTTTATGAGTTTGAGCATTTTCAAAAATTCAAACTTCTTTGCTGCAAACAATAATCAACCACTTACATGTCAAAAAACAAGACAGAACAGATGCAAGAATTGTCATGGTAACATAGGCCCCAGCAATAAACTCAAAAACCTTAACAACTGTACTCAAGAGAGTTGATGTTGTTGCAAATATAGAACCTTTTTGAAATTGGTGTCCCTTGAATATCACATAGCATTTCAGTGCAATGATGCACAAGCCCAACAAACAGCACAGAGCTACACCTGCTCTGGCTTGTCTTTTGAGTTTCAGCTCATGTTGGACTGCAAACTGTTGTCTGATTTTATGCCACTCTGCAATGAACACCCAAATCTTTGATGATGCACAATTCCAGAAAACAACCAGAAGAACAATTTGGACATCCTTGATGTGTGTGTAGATATTATTGTGCAAAGAAAAACTTTCATCTTCCTTTGTCCAAAAATTGAGCCACACAAAATTCAGAATTGCATATGCAATTATCAAAAGCAGCACAAACAAAGAATATAAGTGCAAGACTGTGCATTTGGATGACTTTTTGGATTAAAAAGCAGCTGCCACCTTCCTTTTGCAATTTCCACTGGGATGCAGTCCAACTAGTTTCAGTAGAATCAGAGAGGGAAAGACTGATTTCAGTTCTTCTGTGTCATGCAGGTACATGTTGCACTGTCCAGCGTGAGGAAGGTCCTGAAAAATTAAATGTTTTGGTGATGAGTTCTGTCTGTTTTTGAATCCCAAACAAAACTTGTTGTGAGACGTTTTTGTCTCTGCAATGGTGAAATGCATTTATTGACAGTGATTTTATGGGAAATGCATTTGAGTGGATTGAAACAGAACCATTTTTCATTGTGAATCATTGATGCTTTCTGCCTGTAAAAACAAACCCGTGAGAACAAACATGCATCAATTGATTTCCTGGATGTGGAAGCGAAATGTTCTGTTGTGAGTTTTTCACGTGAGGGTGATAAAGTAATTTCGTTGGTTTCTGTTGTTGGTCTTTCCTGTGCAAAAATGGGTGGCCTCCCAGGGTCTGGGTCTTTTTCCACCAACACCCACTACAAAGCCACAAACAGTTGGTTGCCTTCTGTTGTCTACAGGAGTAGATTCCCAGAGTCCCAAAGCACAGGGAAAGACCTTGACTCTCTGGTTTGTGCACAGGAAAGATGTAAGTTTCTTTTGAAAGTCCTGATTTTCTGAAGTCTCACTGGAGCCCAAAGGCCTGAGATACCCTTGTGCACTTTGTGATTTTTAGCCCCTCCAATGGGTGGCTGATCCACAAGTGAGAGACAAACCAATGATGGATTTGAAGACTGCTTCCTTCCCAGTTGCTATGTTTCACACCACATGAAAAACATATATTTGCAGTGGAGCACTCTAGGAGGCAACATAAAATCACTTAGAATGCACAACCACAGAAACAAAGAGGAAAAGTACCTCACGAATGAAGTATGACTATATGATGTCCCATCGGGGAAGAGCACTTCGTGGCTCAACAAACAAAATTTCCGGCATTTTCTGGCTTGCATGCCACCTCGGCAAAGACATAGCTGTCCCATCCAGCTGACAGTGCACACACCAATTTTCTTCTGTTCAAGCAATCTATTTTTGGATCAATGCATTTCAAAATTTGCAAACAGCCCCAAGCATCTCCAATTCAACTGTCCTATTTAGACAGTCACACACTCACATGCTGATAGGCACAAGCTCCCACTTGGCCCTCAAGTGCACTCTCCTGCACACACAGAAGCATCTAGTACAGAATCACTGTTCTGTGTGCCAGTGTCACATCTTCTCACAGACTTGATCAATGTTGCACAGAGTTTTACACATTGTCCTCTCAATTGTAGTACCAGTCCCCCACTGTCCCCATGCTGTACCACATGGGGTCTGGACAGACCACAATCAACTGAATGTAGAAGCATGTTCAGCTGTGGTGAACTTCACTTGATCTCCAGGACATAAAGAATTGCCAACTTAAACTGACCTGATTGAGATTCACTGAATTCCAACTTACCAATTTTGGGATCTCAGTTGACTTCAACAGATGATCTTCATTCATGAAATGCATGAAAGTCGAAATCTCGAACTGTCTACACCAATTCACCTTCAGCAAGACAGATGATGAAGATCTTGCACCTTGTGTTTGTGTTCAGATTATTTTGATATATTTTTTCCAAAATGTTTGCACTTTTGTTTGCCCTGACACACCAGAACTACTGATACCTCAGCAGATAAAACCAGGATATAACACTCAGTTATGTACCATTGACAATGTTCTGGTTATGAAATTCTAGTTCATATGATACTGTCTGCTGCACTGGTCCACACTCCAGACCACAATGAATTTGAGCATTTTTGTCACACTACCACAAAGAAACACTCTTGGTCATTGTCATAATGTGCACATGCCCATGAGCTGCAGCAGGAAAATTTACTGGACAGTGTTGTGCAGTTGGTGGAGCTTTGCTCTTTTCCCTACTTTTTCTTGATGTCAAGGAGGAAAGAAGGTCTCCAAATGAATTAGCCCAAGGAAATGTAAGTTTGTCATCACAACTGTGAAATGCCAGGAATTTCAATCGAGAGGAAATGTGTTTTTCAATCTTTGTGACCACAGAGATGAAGCTGATGCAGGTCATTCCTATTTTATTCTGAACCTTCAACTCTGGGAGGCAAAAGCCTGAAAAGAAAACTTCTCCCATAGAGGTTTCTAATTCAAAGCCAGATCTGTTGTCTTGAGTCTGTAAGGGAGCCTCAGAAAGCTTTGTTTTTGACTATGAAAATAACAACAGTCAACTTCACAGGTGTTTCTCTAGTCATCTTCTGTAGAACAGTGCTACAAATACAATGTTTCATGGATGTTGAAATTGCACACTGGAACTGGTCCCAGACATTGTTTGATGATGCCCCCAAAGACTGGATCAGATACATTGAAAAACTCCTGCAGCACTTCCTCTCAAATTGCAATAAGAAAAAGCCTACACAATATTGCTTGGAATCTGTTGAAATCCAGGCAAAATTTTTTAAAGAGAACAAATGGTACAAGAAAACCCTGAGTAAATACAGGACTGTGTGTGACTGCAAAAACTATGATGACACAGCTAATATGTTTGGATCATGCTGGCATGTGCCAATCAAGGAAAAAAGGCATGCCAGCAAATTTGGGTACAACCCAAACTTTTGCACCCTTCAGAATAGTACCACTCTACATCCACCCACTGGAAGAATTGCCCATAATGCAATTGAGCAAGGCAAACATGAACAATTTGAAGGACCTGCTTGCTGGGATTGTCTTTTGATTAAACCAGAGCGCTACACAATTGCCATGACATGGCAGATTGAAGCTGAATCAATATTTTCAACGAAACTTCTTTTTCAAAAAATAGATATAGATATATTCAAAATGTATTCTTCTTGTAGCCTGGGAAATATTTCTGTTATAAACCATGCTGACCATTTGAACAGATCTGAGGATCATCTTATTTGTGGCAAACATTCACCTGTCAATGTGTATTCAAGGGGCCACCATTGCAGCTTTGTGTTGGTCTATTATCACCTCGTTGGTGTTGAAATTGAAGTTGCATTCACTCTGGTCACAGTTGATGTGATTCATAGCAGATTACATCAACTGACTGGTGCATCTGTCCAATCTTCCACAATTTATTATCTTCCAAGGTTGGAGGCAAAGCTGTGGTCATACCATATTCAAATGGCTAAGCATCAAAAAGTTCACTTGGAATTGTTGGTTGAGACAGTACTTGTGCACATCAGGTTGTATGATGGTCCAGGAACACATACTAGACATACACAATGGGACCCAGAGGCCTCCAATAAGATGTATTTATCCACATTTCAGTGTCTTCTTCAGATTTATCATCCATTGGGAAATGGAGATTGTGGTTTCAAGACCCAAATAGGCTTCAAAACTTATTTTACTGTCATACCACCACAATTTCTCAATATTAGTCAATCTAAACAAGAACTAGAAATCCCCCAAAAGTCTGACAAGAGTTTCAGGCAAGATGTCTTTGTGATAAACAGTGCTCCTTACAAACACATCAATATCAGTATCACCAATGTGTTTTTGGTTGGAACAGAGACATCATCCTGTACATTTGGTGGGATTTCTTTCTTAAATCACGATAAAAACAAGATTTCTGAAGTCAGCTCCATCTGTAAAAACATAACCTCAGCTTCCTGTAAATCAAAGCACCTGTACTCTACACACAGAACTTTCCATTCTTGTCCAAGACACATTTATTCTTCTGGAAGAAAGATGTACATTGCTGTCTTTTCTTACAAAGAGTATGGCAGCATTTCAGCTCATCTCAAAATTGCAGAAACTAAATGCAAAGCTGTTAGGATTCATGTTTGTAAGTTTAATGAGTTATGTCCCAACAGACCTGAAGAGTGTTTGCAATTTCTCAAACAAACCTTCAAACAAGTGGAGGTATCGGGACCAGATTCATTGACATTTGATGTGGATATAGGGCAATGTCAAATATTTCAGATTGGAAATGATCTGTTCAATGAAGGCCCTTTCCTAGGAAGGCTACACAAGCACCCTCCTTTCTGCCAAATTAGCCTGCTGGCCAACAATACTCCCAACAAATCACTATTTACTTTCAATATCTTTGGTATGATGACCAGCAGACTTGTTCCAATGCCCCCACGCAGAATATCCAGGCCAGAAATTCACTTGCCTGTGACAAAATTTTCATTCAGTTTCTTTTTGCAACAACACACTGTAGAAGAAGTGCCAGAACACTTTTTCTTTTCATTTGAAGTGGTCCGACCATTTCTTCATAGTGTACCAACTGTGCACATTGATTCATCATTCATTTCAAACATCTGGATGGATATGATTGTGGAAAACAGTGAAGAAACCAACAGGTCTGATGATAAGATTGAAATGTTGAAACCATCCATTTCAGCCAAAAATGTGAAACAATTGAGTGCTCTTAATAATGCTGTGCTTGTGCTTGAACTGAGTAACACAGAATATGGTCAATGTTCCATCTCTAAGTATGCCAGTGAAATTGCTGTTATGTTTCTCAAGCTAAAAGTTGTACATGGAGTGGGGAAATGGATTGAATTGTCACTCACAATTGACTTTTCATGTGCTGAACCTGTCAAATTTGTGTCAGTTCTCAAACAGGAGTTCATGAGTCAGGCAAAGTATAGGATTTCTACTGGAAGAGATATTGTTGCTTCATGGATGTACATCTCTGGAGAAACAAGCAAAGAAAGAAGGTTCTGCCCTTCTCAGAATCAAAGCCAGTCAACATTTTCACTGTCTTCTGGTTGTCTCTATCATGTAACAAAGTTGGAAGGTGACAAAAAGCTGTGGTCATGGCAAAAGGCTTCTGACTTTTGTGAAGAAATCAATGGACATTTGCCAGTATTTATGGACAAGCAAGATATTGAAGAGCTGATTCACCAGTTGAAAGCCAAAGAGACTCATTTACAAGCTCCTTGGTGTGTTGTCAATGTGCAATTGTTGTTGTTCATTGGCTTGAAGGTGAGGCATTAAACAAATAGAGTGGCTGATTGGTTGTTCATTTCAGTTGACACAAATATGCTGTATTCCCTTTCAGAATGGTGTGTGGTTGACTGGAGAACCATTGTCTTTTCAAAGTTGGGAAACATCTCAATACTTCAAATACTCACAGGATTGTGACCTTGTTGAAAGGATAAATTCCAGTTCCCCTTTTCAACTGCAGCCAGACAGCATGAATACTTGCACCATGATGTTTTTTCAAACCTTGCACAACCTGAATGGCTACTTGTTGGCTGCAAGGAGAATTTTCTTGTTGATGTGTTTTGTGTCACAAATTACACTCACAGAAAAAAGTCAGTATTCCACAATTTTTCTCAACAACACCTTGATAATAATTGTTTGCAGTATGAGTTCAAAGTTAAGGACCAGGGGTGTTTGAGCATTCTAGAGCCAACAAATTTTAGAAATAGATTCTCCAATGGTGTTCATTGGAAATACCACACTTTCATCAAGGACATACAGAAAATAGAATTCCTATTTTCAGCAACTGCAAGTTCCTTCCCACCAATTCTTGCTGTTTATGAACAGAGCACATTGGAATTTGTGAAGATTCAATGTGGAAAATATTACAGCAAAGTGAAATATCTTGTATCATATCTGCAGGAAAATGATTTATCTCAGGCAGCTCTACTTATATTTACTAAACATGGACCCTACAAACCATACAAGTATGGCAACTTGGTTTCCTGTAATTCAGGTTATTTTGTTTCTTCTTTTTATGCTTTTGACCTTGAACCAGATTGTGCTTTATCATTTGATCCTGTCTCAATCTGGAATCCTCTGCAATGTGCAAACTTTTATAAAATGACCCACACTTGCTTCAGCATCACTAGTAATGCAATCCATACCAAAAATGCTTCCCTAGTATTCAAAACAGATCCTGAAGAGAAAAGCACTCAAAGCAATTTTGCATCAAACTCCAAGATATTGCAATGCTCAAAACCAACAGAACTGTATTGTAACCTGGGAAAGGATGAAGCCTGCTTCAACATGTCACATGTGTGTGTGTTCAGATTGGGTGGAGACCACTCACTTATTCCTTGCAAGAGTGGAGGTCACATGGAAATGTGTGAACATTTTGAATGTAATATGAAATACAAATGCCCTGGGTTTTACTGCATTCCTTTTGGATATGTGTGCAATGGCAGGTGGGATTGTCCAAGTGGGAAGGATGAACTGGACAAGCATGAATGTGGACAAAACAGATTGTGTTTCAACATGTTTAGGTGTAGAGAGTCCCAGATTTGCATTGGTTTCAGAGATGTTTGTGATGGATTTGTTGATTGCAATCAAAATGATGATGAATTATTATGTGACTTGAAACACATTGAATGTTCTGAAAGTTGCATTTGCATAAACTACGCAATTGCCTGCAAAAGCAAGACCTTGCACAAAGACCTGAAAAGGGAAATGCCTTACCTTGTCATGTCCCTATCTTCTGCAAGAATCTCTTCATGTGAATTCTTGACAGCCTGGCAACAAATTAAATTCCTCAACATTTCTGGAAACAGTCTGACAGAGGTTTGTGGCACAGTAGGAATATCAAACTACAATCTTATCTATTTTGTTGCTCCAAGGAACAAGATACACAGATTGTCACAGAACTGTTTTGCACATGTGAAGAAGCTACACACAATACATCTCATGAGCAATGAGATCAGTACTGTACAGCAAAAGTCTTTCAACAACTTGTCTCAGATATGGTCAATAGATCTCTCATGCAATCAGATAGATACCCTCAAAAATGTTGTGTTCTTCAGGACAAATAGTCTGAAAGTACTTTCATTGAAAGGTAACCCCCTTTCAAATATATACCCAAGCTCAATTGACAAGGTTAGCTTGATCTCCCTGACTACAGACAACTACCAGCTCTGCTGCTTTGTACTGTTGCCATCCTCCTGCAATGCCATTCAACCTGGGTACACTCACTGCTCTGATTTATTCCCCAAAGAGTCAATGGCTTTGATGGCCTCCATTTTGGCATCTGTCATAGTCTTCACAAACATTGTCTCATTTATCAACGCAGCAGTTGCTGTCCATAAAGGAAAGCAAGTTCCATTTTTCATAGCTGTGTATTGTCTCAATATGTGTGATTTCATTTGTGGCCTGTTTCTCCTTCTGCTGTTCAATGCACACAGAAATTACCAAAAAGCCTATCTTTTCAATGAACAAGAATGGAGAGGTACCTTGCAGTGTCTGACAGTATTTGTATTGTCTTTCATTTTTGCTTTCTCTTCAGCTATGATGCTAGTTATTTTGTCTCTGTCCAGATGCATGGTGGTTAAATTTCCCATGGAATCCATATTCAAACAAAAATCTTTCCTCAAAAAACTTGTCAGTATCTCCAATATATCTGTTGTTCTTCTTGGTATTGGGCTTGGGATAATTCAAAAAACTGTTTTCATGAGAATGCCAATGATTTTGTGTTCTCCTGTGATCGATCCTACACACAACAACATAATTGTCACAATACTGACATTCATTGTTTCCTGGTTTCACATTGTGTGCTTTGCAGCTGTCATCACACTAAATGCACTTCTTATCCATACTAAAATGAAAAAATCTGTCATTTTGATATCACAGAAAAGATCTAACAGTGGCACAATAGTGCAACTCACATTGATGTCCTTGTCCAACCTGGTCTGTTGGATTCCAACAAGTATTGTTGTCATGGTCTCCTTCTTCTTGTCTGAATATTCTGTTGATTTGGTCATCTGGGCAACAATAATACTCACTCCCATCAACTCTGTTTCAAACCCAATCATTTTCCTCATAGTTCATGTGAAAAATCATATGTCTATCACATATGCATAACAGTGCAGGGCAAACAGGCTGAATCATCGCTCACCCTTCATTGATGAACTCTGTGGAAGAGTCATTTTAAACTCACTGCAAGATGGATGGAAAAGGCTGATTGGGAGATAAATCAAGTGTTGGAGTTGGTCCTGACCCAATGAAGCCTGATTTAGTTAATGAACTCAAGCAAAGCTGCTTCAGAAAGGCAGAACCTCTCATAAGTATCTCAGATGCCAAGGAGAATGTGAAGGCCCTTACAGAGAATTGAAATGTACAATCCCTTTTGTGAAAATCTTTGGTTTCTTGAAAAATACATTTTTTTACCCTTCCCTCCTCACCCAAGATGCCCACAATGGCAACAACTGTCCCTGTCATGGTTATCTTTTTACTTGAAGAAGTTACAAAATGAAAAGCCTTGGTGAGTTTGAATTCTTTGTCCACATCAAAGCAGTTAGGATGTGTCCTCTGACTGAAATGAAATGCACCACTGTGGAAGAACATTGCAGGAATGCATTTGAAAATGTTTGAAAGCCTTTGCAACCATGACCTGATGCTGCAGTGAAGATGCCTGCACAGCTTGAATACCAGCAGCCAATCAACTTTGGCACAGCCAAGTAGCATGATAAAGATTGACTGCTGCAGGCAGCTTCCCAGCAACTGAATGCAACAGAGATACACTTTTATCATCCCTGGGTACATATTGCAGTGTAGAATGATCACTGCAACTTTGGGCAGGAAAACCAAGTTCCACTCAGATCTGCCTGCTCAAACAGCCTGACAAGACACCATATGCCTGAAAGTCTGACAAGTCAACTTGTTGATGTGAGTTTGTGCTGAATGGAAAGGAAATTTCAGAAATTTAAAGAACAACAACAGTGTTTGCTGTGTTGTAGTTTGAAAAGACAGCCACATATTGATTCAAGCTGAGTCCATTTTGTATCAAGTTGCATCAGTTCAAAACTTATTGTTTGATTCATGCATGAGCCCACACACTCTCACACATGCAACTGCACTGTCTCCATGCCTTGTTCTTAGCATTGAGGCAGTCTGTGCTAAACTTGATGATGTTGGCTCAGGAGAGATGTGTAGTTGTCAGCTATGGATTGCTGACTATCTCTGGGTTGTAGATCTGCAGTGGGACAGCCAGCTGACACAGTGCAGCAAGTCTGGGGATCAGAGAAGAGGGACCAGTCAGGAGAAGGTATCAGGGACTGGAGGCACTCAAGAGAGGTAAATGAGAATGAGTCCTTCATGAGTGGGCAATCCTGGAACTGGTAAGAAATGGGACATGATAAGATAGATCCTATTTATATTCACTCCAAGGAAGGGGTTGGAGAAACAACCCTCTCCTGAAAACTGGGGTCTGGACTTTTGTCTCCAAAGTACAGCAACTACAGCCACATAAAGTGAGTGCAACTCAAGGGACAGAGAACTCACACACCTGGGACCTCTTTGCAAAAAAGGAATCCCTCTTCCTGAGCTCCCTTTGCTGCAAAACCCATCACTCTTGCACAGGCTGCATCCCTGTCCCTGTCATACAGACCCTTCACACCACTCAACTCACACAGGTGTGGGCCAAGATTTACTGGACATGGTGATGGTGCCAGGAGATGCTTGTGGGAGCCATTGTGCACCTGTGTAAGAACCCACCACCTGCTCACTCTGTGAGAGGGAAAACAAGAATGCAGGGGGTGTGGATACCTACTTGCTTTGAGTGTGGCAAATCAAGAACATCTTTCAATGTCGACACCAGGGATGGAATAGTGCAACCTGCAAAGGCAGGTTGAAAGCGATTTTGCCAGAGTTGGTGGTGAAATTGCACGATGAAAGTTTCCTTGGAGATTTTGACAAAGTGTGGACAGAGCTCAATAGAAACAAATTCTGACAAGAAGACAAATGTGCAAGGCTATGTGCATGCAAAGATGACAACTTGTTCAGAACAATTTCAGAATCAGTGGCAAGCAACACAATGGATGTTGATTCAGGTAACCTGAAATTACTTCCAATCTTGTGCCTGTGCTCATCTGTAGCCTTCTCGGCAGCAACAGATCCACCTTGCATGGCTGTGTCGACACAAATCCAAAATTAAACATTATTATCTCCAAAATTACAAGCTCAAAACCCAGGCTGCAGAATGTCTCCCCTGATGAGATGCCACAATGTTGGGCAACTTGTGGGCACAACTCCATCTCTTTCCATGTTGTCACTTTTCAGGGTGAATTCACCTCTCTAGTTCAAGTGAGCACATGTCACTTCTCTCTGAATGTGTTCTTCCAGTGTGAAAAATCTCTCAGTGTAGAACAAACACAAACATGATAGTCATGACCATAAATACAGGTTTATGGAGACTGGAAACTCCATACCCTCAGAGACTAGAGGAACCAGTAGGTGCAGTTTGTATGCATTTGTGTGGACAACAAGGAACCTGCTTGTGCATATACCTCAACAACACTGTTGCTGAGACTGTAAAGAATGAACATTTGCAGCATGAGATGCCAGAGCCATGAGGCACCATTTTTCTGGATAGTCTCTGGAATCAGTTTATTGTGCAAAGAACTGATCACAATTCACACCAAAACGACAGGGAAAGTTAATTTCAGCTTGGGCCAGGACTTCCTCTGTTTTAGAACAAATCAGAAAAACTTGTCAGTATCTTATGGTCATTTTTCTCCTCAGATCTGTTGTTATGTTGCGAAGTGCTGACTCGATCAATTGAAGAGAATGTTGAGTGGTGTCTTCTGCGGGTTGAAACTGAATCAGCAACAGAAAATAGGTGACAAACAAGCCAGCAATCTGAAATGTAAAGGACAGAAACACTTTGCGCCTGTAGATCTAACTTCAACCAGTTTCGAAAATGTCTTGCTTTCCGCCCTTCTTTTGCCATGATGACTTCCAACAGAAACCCCCCCCCAAAACCACAGCTGGAAAGAATTTGATCATTGTTCTTACTGTGAGTAGAGTAGATTTGTCCACAACAAAGAGTTTACAAGCTGTGATCCCAATTGGCTCCCCAGCCAGTCTGTGAAGAAACAAGTTCAGCTCCAGATGCAGTGTGTTTGACTGAAAGTTGCTTGCAGTGACACTCTTACTGATAACTCCTCCCTGGTCAACACAGCTGGTGAGATTTAGGTTGTGAAGGGTCTCAAATGGAGCATGAGCCTGGGGTGGAAAAGTCAAAAACAAGAACCCTTTTGATTTTTTCTTCAAACTCAGAGAGAGGACAAACACACTGAATTTCTTGCACGCTAGATGCTGCATTGAAGCAGTTGATCAGGCTACAATGATGCGACATACTGCAGAGTTGATGGAGGCTGTTGATAACAACATTGCACACAACACAATTGACATTATCCCCAATTCAAACACTGCAAAAGCTAAATAATCACTGTCCCATTTGTTCGCATGCCATATAAAACTGTAGAGTTTCAGGCAAAGCATGGCCAAACATGAGAGAAAGACACTTCCTGCTGGTAAACACAGCAATACATCACCCAACTGAACCAATCTGGAAAGATAAACAATTCATTACAGAATGACAGTGCTTTTCACTCCATGTTCGAAACGATTGTGAAAACCTTTTTGCACCTGCACAAAGCTTGATGTCTTTCTCTGAATGGCTCAATAGACATCTTCATGTCGGCTTTGCCATTGCACTGAGCAATAACACAACCCAGATCAGTGTGCAAGCTGCGAAATTCATCTCTCAACATGTTACTTGCTGTGACCAAACAAACACACTTTTGAACTGAGTGAATATTTTCCAGCTTTTGCTGACAACAAAAGTTGTACTTGTCTTGCATGACTTACATGTCAGCACACTAAACAGAGCAAATGAAATTGTTATCATGGTTATGTAAACTCCAGCAACAAACTCATAGACTTTGATGACTACACTCAGAGTTGGAGATAATGATGCTAATGATGTTGCTCTCTGAAATTGGTCTCCCACAAATATGATGTAGCTTTTGAGCATTATGATGCTCAAGCCAAGGATACAGCAGAGAGCCACGCCTCTTTTAGCTTGTCTTTTGAGCTTTGGCTCATGTTGGAGTTCAAACTGTTTTCTGATTTTGTGCCACTCAGCAAGAAAAGGACAAATTGTTGATGATGTGGCATGAAAGAAAATTATTATGCAAAGCAACTGAATATCTCTTATATGTGTGTATATTTTGCTGTGTATATCAAAGCTGTCATCTTTAATTCCCAGAAAATATATCCAAACAAAATTCATGATTGTGTGTGCAGTCATCAGGAGAAACACAAAAAGGCAATACAAGTGCGAGACTGAGCACTTTGGTGACTTTTTGGGTTCAAAGGCAGCTGCCACCTTCCCATGTGCATTTCCATTGGGATACAGTCCAGCAACTTTCAGTAAAATCAGACAGGGAGAGAAACATCTCACTTCATCTGTATCATGCAGGTCCATGTTGCAGGACGGTGGTAAAAGATATAGTGAAAATGAAATGCTGGAAAATTTCTTGTCTTTTCTGCCTTGCCAAGTCAAAACTCTTCGGGAACTATACTTGGTTCCTGCGCTTGGCATGAATTGACAGAGATTTTATAGGAAATGCATTTGCCTGGAAAAACATTGAACAATCATTTTCTTCCACTTTTCCATTGTAATTCGTTGCAACTTTCTGTGTGGAAATGTCATCCATTTGGCAGTGAAAATATGTTCAATTGATCACCACATCTGGGAGCACTTTACTGGGGAAATTGTGTTGTGAGTTTGTGTTTGTGTTGAGAGGAATAGAGTTGGTTTCTGCATTGCAGGGTGGCCTCATGCATCTCCTGACCCCCAAAACCTCACCTCGTGCAGAGGTGCATCCAGAGGAGCCCTCAGCACCAGAACAAAATCCTCCATTTTTGTGTGCTGGAGGCGCACGGTTTCTTGTATTTGTTTCCAGAAAAACATGTCAGAGTTGAAGTTTGGCCCAAGGGTTGAGACGTGCCTTTGACCAGACCCTGTACGGGACCCAGGGTGCACTGCTGGCCCGAGAAGCATGATTGCACTTTCCCAGGATTTTGATCAGTTGCAATCTGCCCCCACAGGTGGAAAACTGAGAAGTACGTTTTGTTGAGTTTCAGTTTCAGTTCGGCACCGAATTTGGAATTTAGGGTGAAGGATTTTGTCACCCACCAGAGTTAAACATTGAAACATTTGGGGAAAAGAATCGTGAGTGAAGCTATTCGAGTGAAGCCCACACAAGTTCAGGGCTTCAAACACTCAAGAGTTGTTGTTTCATCTACAAGCTTCTCACCAAGAGGACCAAACCCGGGGCTGAACCTGCAGCACAAAACGATAAACAAGGACAAAATGAATCCCCTGCGTGACCCGACACAACACTTCACCCACTTTCATTTTGGTTCGCCTTGAAATTTATCCAAATTAAAAAGTCAGTGTTGTGTTTGTAAAAGCAGCACAAATAAAACTGGCAATACAAGTGAGAAACTACAAGGTTGCTTGTGCTTTTGGTCTCAAATTTAGGACCAATCTTCCTGTAGATGCTTCCTCTGGGACACAATCCAAACAGTTTGAGCAGTGTCAGGCAGGGAGAGGAAGACTTCTTTTCTTCTGTATCTTGCATGATGCAGTTGCCTGAAGTGGAATTGGCCAACAATTGCGCTGAAGGAAAATGAAAAATCTTGTAGTGTACAAATTGACTTGATGAGGTGGGGACATCATCACAAGTGTTTCACAGAAAATGCATCTCTGTGTGAAAACACATGAAACCAGGGTTGTCAATTTTCTCAAACACAGATCCACTGTGGATTGTCACAGACATGACGTATTTGCCAACAGAAAAACATCAATTGATCGTCAATGCAAACATTGAATTTCCTGAAGCCAAATTGCAACCTCTTTTGATGTTGGTCTTTTCATGTGAGAACAAGTCCAGAAATGTGGTGATTTTGGAAAGTATTTGCAGAGACTTGTGTTCACAAGTTTTCGCGACCTTGGCCCACTCGACCCCTCCTCCAAGCCAGGGACACCCGGAATGATGCTTGTTTTCACACAACCTCATGTTTGTTTTTGTGTTGGAAATTTGGTTTCTCAAGGGGGTTTCCGTCTCACCAAACCCACTTTTTTCTGAAGTTATATCAGGCCCCCAAACCCATTTTGGATCTGACATAAAGCTGATTTTGGTGACAGACTTTAGTCCGGTGTGAGTGTGTGTGTGTGTGTGTGTGTGTGTGTGTGAACATTGAAAATTGAGTGAGTGAGTGAGTGAGTGAGTGAGTCAGTCAGTCAGTCAGTCAGTCAGTCAGTCAATCAGTCAGTCAGTCAGTCAGTCAGTCAGTCAGCAATGAGTGAGCAAGCAAGTGAGTGAGTGACTGAGAGAGTGAGTGAGTGAGGGAGTGAGTGAGTGAGTGAGTGAGTGAATAAGTGAGTGAGTGAGTGAGTGAGTGAGTGAGTGAGTGAGTGAGTGAGTGAGTTGGGGAGTGTGTTTCAGCGTGGTAGGCGCTGAATCCTGACGAAGAGTTGCTTGGCTTTGTCACCACATGGGTTGAACAAACGGATTGGTGCTGTGCTGTGAGGAACATCAAACAAAAAGCTTGGTTGAGACTCCAATTGTATCAATATTGTCATCACAGATTTGCAGTTTTTCCCAGAAGGAACAAAGATGCTGTGCATGAGCGACTAGACGCTACGGTGTAAACCCAGCACAATATGCAGGTTCGGCAAACATGAAATTTTTGACGTACGCATAGACGTAGACGTAGCAGTCACCCTGCAGGACAAAATACTCCTCAACTTGTGAATTCATGTTGTTTATTTTTTCAACATCTTCAAATTTCTTTGGAGCTTTTTCTCTCAGTTTGATGAACTGGCCTGATTTCTGTTTCAGGGGAAAACATTCTTGAAGTTTTTGTGACAATAATTGCTTGATTCAGTGGTGTACTGAACCCCACAGGGTGGGATTCTACGTCTACGCACACGTCTAC
>JAAUXT010067102.1_pt1 | contig 31623 bp, 31 predicted proteins | sample 7278171 | NCBI WGS metagenome assembly JAAUXT01 (sample SAMN14350112, study PRJNA611818) | marine sediment metagenome | isolation source: surface marine sediment (1.8m) | place: French Polynesia: Moorea | collected 2018-08
AGCAAGCCAAATCAGAGCAAGCCAAATCAGAGCAAGCCAAATCAGAGCAAGCCAAATCAGAGCAAGTGAAATTTCCTCAAATCACCGCGAGCTCCATGGAGCTATTTTTTACAGATACACACAACATTTTCCCAAAGCCATTATGTTTTTCGTTCCTTTGTGGTGAAGAAAACGTTCCCCCTTATTTTGTTCCAGATTAGTGTTTGGATAAACCCTGTTATCTACGGCTACATGAACAAGGATTTCAGACGAGCTTTCCGCAGTCTGTTGGGGCTGAAGCCTCTGGAGAATCAAACAGCTCCGAGTTCCACAGGCAACAACATTTCTACTCTCCAGGAACAACTGTAATCGTTTGGTGTACAGTTTGTCAAAAATTCCATTGCAAAATTGTTCAACGTTTGGAGACATCTGAAGTTTCGGGTCTGAGGAACCAGCGATGAGGGCAAGCAAAGGAAATGAAATCCAAATTGTATTTGTGAACAATACCCTTGACAACGACAATGTCTAACAGTTGACGGTCTCCAGAAAAATGTTTCATTTCAATTTCCTTTCTTGGAGTGGAAAGAAACAGGATCCGCCTGAACGTGGGATGACGAAGGAAAAAACATTCGCCATTTGTACGTCTGTATTTTTGCGCACAAAATGAAAACTTACTTTTGTGTTTTGTAACCACACACAAATCCATTTCAAAAACAATCTCTGACTGAAAAGGTCCACAAAGAGTCAAACAGCTGTCAAAAGCTTCTTTGAGAGGAATTTGGAAAATCCGACAGACCTTATCTGGTTTAAGTTGCAGGCTTCACAACAGACTCTCCTGTATCTAGTTTGGCAGTTTGGAATGAAAGTGGCTGTTGCCTTTGAGACAAATCCACCCTGGAACAAATCTTCGTTCTCCACACCCAAGCATTACAAAAAATATGTGTTTTGTGTTGTTTGTCAGGTGGACCTGCTTCCACCGCACATCTGTCTCGTATGTTTTGCCTTTTCCACGGAAAACATGCGCGGTGCTGTGCATTGTGCCAAGCGAGGGACCAGTGGATGTATTATTGCAGAACCTCCGCAATATTTTGATTCCATCTTCTTTTTATTTCGTGTTCAGTGAAAGAAATAAACCGTTTGGGAAACTTCAACTGGAAGCTAGAGGATGTCGGGGCAGTAACCACGAAGCTGAGGACCCTGACACAACGAAAGTCATCCAAACCACCAGCGGCCAGAAGAAGAAGATGCTCGGGTTTTCACACAATTGACAGCTCGTGACTCCGAACCTCGGGCACCTGGGAAATTTTTATTTGAGCAGGACGCTCACTGGACGAGCTGATTTGTGCAACACAATTTCCTGTTGCCTTATTTATTGTTTCCGAGCTGTTTTATGATTTCCTCCTGAGAGAGGCTGGGTGCACATTGAGAGTTGCGGGGCGGTCAGACGACATGGTCCATGGGCCCTGAACTGACAACCCTGAATGGGAAGGGCCTTGGTGTTTGTTGCAAGGGGAAATCTTCACCAGCAACGACAACGCTGAAGTTCAGCCGCAGGATTCTGTGGTACTTTGCTGTTGTTTCGTCAACTTCAAACGTGTCACACCTCACCTGATCTTTGATCGTGATTGTCAAAACACCAATCAGATTGTTTATGTCCCCTAAATCACTCACTCGACAGTCTATCACGGATTCAGGGTTATGTGCGACTCATCAGCAAATAGCATCAAGTCATGAATTAGGCAGCAGCTCTGCCAGTTGGGTCCATTAGGTTGATGTCAGTCCGCATTGTCCAAATTCTCGTAAAAACGAGCTCCAAGGCCTGGCGCACACCGGTTGTCAGGTGCGTCGTGTCTCTGTTCACGCACAAGGCAATGAAAGCTGCTCATCTCTTGATCACCGCATTCAAAATCTTGTGAATTCGGAAAGATTTCCTCGGAATCAGGTCATCTTGAATTGACCACTCAAATTAGAAGAGCATTGAAGCCTGAAGGGCCAGGGGTCAGCAGGTCAGGTTGGACAGGATTCACTCCAGGTGTGTTTGGTTGGTTTGTGGCACCGAGCCTTGACGCGTGTCCTGTGAAACAGGCCTGAGCGACAGCTCATCATCATTAGTCGTGGTCGTCAGATTGTTGTTCATTTCACAGGTGAACTCGACACCGTAGAGTCGCGTCAACAGGTAATGGACAATGTAAACTTTTGTCAAATCGTTGTTCACGTCAAAGTTTGTGTTCTTGGTGGACATTGTGCTCTTTCACACAAAATTTATCCAAAATATCAAAGGTTTTGCTGCGTGCCTGAGTGACTGGTGCGAGCGGCATGTAAAGGCCGCACGTGACAAACGCAAAATTTGACAAACATTTTGGGGAGGGGGACAGGCGAAGGAGGCACAGGATACGTGGATATCAAGAATTCCCAGATTCAAAAATTTACCAGAAAAAAAAAACTCAACACTGGCTGATCTGTGCAAATATTTGGTCTCGAGTTTGTTCAGACGGAAAGAATCGGTCCGATGCGTGAACGCTCGTAAACCAGAATTGATTCTGCCTCCTGTTCGTCTTTGAGGAGAATCGCACACCAGTCAGTGCAAAAACTTGTGATGATTGTGCAGCTGATTGTATGGATCTGCTAACGATCTCATGTTTGTCTGTGAGTGCTGTGTTCCCGGGGGTTGTTTGACTTGAGCTGATAAGGTCGGTCGTTGGTTCAATTGATTCGTTATTTTCCAGCTTGGTTTGTTCAGGCACAGCAACCCAAACACACAGGGATACAGGTCGGGCACGCACACAGAGTGGAGCGCACGCATACACAAGGCACACGCACGCACAATGGTACTGAGCGCCATGGATATGATTTCGAACGGATTTGCCCAGACTGACCAGACAGACCAGGCCAAGGAGGTCAAGAAGGACCCCGTGGACATGTTCTATGCCAGGATGAACTCTCAAACCAGCGAATACGAATACGACGAGTTTGATGAGAAAGACAAGAAGAAGAAGCAGAAGAAGACATGCGGGCCGATTGGGGACCTCAAGTGCTACACTGACGCTCCGCTGTACCAGGCCCTCTGCCCTTTCTTCATCGCCATGAAGTTCGTGGGGCTGTTTCACAACAAGTGTTACAAGGAGCACTGGGAGGGTAAAGGGACACCACCGCTGAGCAAACGCATCACCCCCTCCAGCGTCTACTGCTTTGTCGGGGTTCTGGTCGCCTGGAGCCACATTGGTCGCACGCTCTATCTCTTCAAGGACAACGAGGACGGGTTCGGTCCGTACATGTTCCAGAAGTTCATTTTCTTGTGTTACACGATGTATTGCTCGGTGAACGCAACGTGCTGTTTCCTCGCCTGTCACAAGTACACCAACATACCCGAGTTCTTCTACGAGTGGGCGCGGCTGCACAAGGAGTACCCAGGTGAGTGTACTGGGCTCAACACAGTGCGAATATCCAGACTGCAATTGTCCCTTTTGCCCATCAGTACAGTGTACCGTATCCACCTATGTTTAAGACAGACCCTTTTGTCCCAAATTGAGCACCAAAACTCTTGGTGCGTCTGGGCATGCGTGCAATTTCAAAAATTTCAAGGGAACGTGAGGCTGGGAAATCAAGGCGTCAAAAGTTGAAGCACACATCCCATACTTGGGTGCGATTTGTTCTCTCTCCTGCAGGTGTGTATTTCTGCAAGGACGGCTCCCGTCTGTTCGCGGTGGTGATGACCCTCGTGTGCGCAGCCTTCACCATCACGACGACCGTTCTCACGGTGATCGCACTGTTCACCACAAACCTCTACGACATGGCGCTGGTTCCAGCCACAGGGCAGGAGGACTACCACAACATCATCCGAGGTGAGGCCGCAGCTCTCCTTATTCCACGTTCCACGTTGAATTTTTTTGCCATCGTGTTTGGGTCAAAACAGGCGGACGTGTGTGTGTCATGGGGGGAGTTGCAAAACAAACCAAAAGATGGTGAACATGACTGGCACTGGTGTTAAACATCCAAAAACGTCACTTATCACGCATCATTGCACTGTCGGGCTGCATTTTGCTTTGGTTCTGTGGTCTATGTTCCCCTTCACCATGATCCCCTCATCTCTGGCCACACACGGCATGCATGTGGAACCAGTTCCTGTGCTCGTGCTGCAGGTGTGGTGGCGGTGCAGCAGTTCTTCGCGGCTGCGCAGTGCTACTTCCCGCTGTGCCTCGCTTGGCTCATGGCCAAGATCCTGCGCAAAGAGTTCGAGTCCTTCCGAGAAGACTTCAAGACGTGAGTGGGGACGGGGTATCCGGGCCTGAAATTACAACTCTTCAGGTACACCCAATCAGATCTAGAATCAGGGTGGAGGAGCGAGCGTGGTCTTGTCCAGAACTCTACCCGAGCTCAATCCAAACAAAAGGCGGCTGCAGACCCAGCGGTTTACAGAGTCCCACTTTCTACAGGTTCATACGGGAGGAGAGCGCCGGCCTCGACGCCACCACCTTCCTCTGTAAGTTCGAGCGACTGCGCAGGCGCCACAACCACGTGTGCACGTGAGTAGACTGTCTATAGACGACATCTCGAAAAAGGTGGGAATCTTGCTGCACGTTTGTGGGTTGCACATAACATGCAAACCGAAGAGATACGCCTCGAACAGCGGTGTGACAATGGCTGCACCTGCAGTGTTGAAATTGATGGCTTTTACGTCCAAAGAAGAAAACAGATTAAAGAGAAGTCAGGCCAAGTTGGTGTTGGTCCAGCTCAGTGAATGGTGGTTTCAGCACGTGTCCGTTGAACCACACCCGAGTGTTCTTTAGGCTCGTTGCTTTGCACTGCGGTTTCTGGTTACAGATTGGTGAACCACGTGGACGACTTCCTTGCTCCGTTCAACGGCTCCGTCTTCACTCTCTGCATCGTCATGATCACACTGATCCTCTACCTCATCATCTGGGAGAGCGCTTCTTTCCCGGTGAGTGGTGTGTGTGTGTGTGTGTGTGTGTGTGTGTGTAAACAGGAAACAAAGCAGTCATTTCGGGTGTCCAGGAAATATTTACCTTTCACTGGATCCGCAAAGATTGACGGTGCGTCAGAGCCGTACGCAGCGGCCGGACTCGAGCCCCAGACTCAAAGCTTCACCAGCAAGCCATCCGTCTTTTTCCATCTTCAGCTTCCGTCAGCCTCGTTGAATTGATCTCATCACTCAGTTTTCTCCTTTTTTGTACGCAGAACATAAGCCCAGACTCAGCCTTGCGCTTCAGGCACTTCTTGATCCGTTTTGAGTTTCTTGGGTTTCAACACAGCAGAAGCACACACACACACACACACACACACACACACACACACACCACCTCCAACACCACCACCACCACCATTACAAACCACAACACCAAACAACAACAACAACAACAACAACAACAACAACAACAACTCCAATACACACACACACACACATCATGCCCCTGTTTCAGCACGCGTTCGCGATCGCCTTCATGTGGTACTGGCTCATCTACTCGGTCCTCACGCTCTGCATCGTGCTCGTCGGGGCTGCGGGGATCAACGCCAGGGTGAGTGACGCTGATGACGCCACAATTCGAACTCACCAATCCAAGACACCTTCAAAGTAAAATTCTCTTTGTTCGCCCTGGAGCCCAATGATTTCATAACAATTCTGATCTCCTCCCAATCACTGCCGTTTCAAGTGTGAAAAGTGGCCAACAGTCGAAAAGCATTTGGCCTCATGCGTCTGCGTTGCGCTCCCAAACGCTTGAACTTGGAGTGGCACCATCTTGTGAGAGAAACCTCATTTGGTTCAGCACTCAGCGTGGACTGTTTCGTGTGTCTTTGGGTGGAAGGGTGGAGTCCAACAAAGCCTTGTTTCAATTGCACGTTCTTGTTCCATGGCAGGCACACGCACCTTTCCCTGCCCTGCATGAGATGAAGTTCAGCAGCAAGGCCAACAACCAAGAGTTCCACATCCAGGTCAGTACAAACACCCAGGAGGGACAGAAAAGTTGGGACAGCTCTAACCGTAGCAGTCTACAGGATGCACATCCCAATTTTACGTCAAACTCATGTTCTTGTTCCAAACAGAGTCGCCCCTGACAGAATCAGAATTCTCGTCTCTCTGCTTCCAGTTGAACCTGTTCCTGGCTCGTCTCACCGGCGAACCGATCGGACTCACCGCGATGAACCTCTTCGTCATCGACAAACCCGCCATTCTCACCGTGAGTACTACCATCTTCATGAGCCTGACTCACACAGGGTGCAAGACACGTGTGAGGCACACAGTGAAACAGCCATAGACAGTTTTCCTCTGGTTCACCCCAATTTCTCTGGTTTCAGATTCTTGGAATGTTCATCACGTACTTCGTGATCCTCGTCCAGTTCCGACCTGGACTCACGTCCAGCGACGCTCCCTCCATCCAGGAGACGATCTGCAACTGCACCGGGTCCTAACTCTGATGGACCCTGCTGGATTCCAGCTCCAAAGCATTCGATCTCTTTGAGTCTCAGGTCTGCAGGAACCCACTGTCCTGTTCCGCAACAAACTAGACCCCAAGTTTGTTCGATCCCACAACGCTGGCTCGTTGCTCTTCTGAATGCTGACTCTACTGGACCCTGAGGTTCTGGATCTACGTCCATCTTGAACTCAAAGGCAGCCGCAGAAAATGCTCAGTGACTCAAAAGAAAGGATCCAAACTTTACTTCACTTTACTGTCCGTTGGATCCTGAATTTCATGGAACCTTGTTCATCCTAGACCTAGATTCTACGTCCAGCATTGGGTCCCATCAACAAGAAACACTGCCAACCTGCCAACCGAAAGCACGATCTGACGGCAGCTCGATCTCAAATGATCGCGTCCTGCCTGCACTGGACCCTCTCTCACGACATCAGATCTCGCCGAGTGTGCACTGAAGTTCTCTCAACCCCTTCTATTGTTCGGAACAAGTTGGACTGAGACTTACCCCAGAGCATGAAGAAGCAATGACAAAGCACGGTTTTGGAACAAAAACAATTTAGACCCAGCCGGTTTGGCCAGAATTGGGCGTCGTTAACTCCAGAAAGAAAACCCAAGATTCCCTTGGATTTTGTTTTTGTTTCCCTGTGGTCAGAATTGGCAGGTCCAGAATTGAGTGAATGACAAGTCAGACAGTGATCGCGAAGTAATGTGATGCGAAACAGTTGTGTATGTGGTGGGCAATGTGAAGCCAGGAGCTCCAGAGTCTCATCAGATTAGCACAGGCCTTGAAGGGCCAGGAAAAGAAAAAAATGCATTTCACCTTTGAATAACCTTCAATCTTTGTAACTTGAAAGCATTTCCTCAATAAACTGTTTTTACTTTGTGTCTGAAACGCAGAGTTCGTTTTTACCTCCCACCCACCCTCGTGTTCGCACTTCCATATTTGGATGTTCGATATTTTGGCCTTCTCCCTTTTCACGGATACGGACGTCGGATATCGAACGCTCGACGTTTTAGCGTCAATTGGCTGTCAATGCGCGTTGTGGCCACTTGGGACTCCAGCTCCGAACAAATACAGACAAATGCACGTCGCCCATTGTGTGCGCTAACAGCGAATTCTCCGCATTGTGTGAGCGTGTATCGGGAATGGATTTGCAAATTGATGTTGTTTGGGATTCGAAACACTGCAGCCGGGAGTTGGGGGGATTCAACCATATGGCCAGACAGGGAGACAATTCAGAAAGTCAGGAAATAATTTCGGTCGAATCACCTCCTTTTGGTGTATTTTTTTGTTGAAAATGGCAAACGTGTCCACGCATTCTCAGTCCACGATTGTCAGGCCAGTGTTTCTCCTCGTGGACTGAACGTCTTTCCAGGAGATCAGACCCACCGCACAAAGATATTTCCAACATGCAAAAGTCTTTGAGCGAAGTGGTGTGTGTTTGACACGCTCAGAACGATCTGAAAACGATCCAAATTCTGATCTCCTGAAGTGAAAGTCTTCATTCAGAGTCACATTGTGTCGTGTGAATTGTTGAAATCTTCCCGTGAGTTTGAGAACAAACAGAACGAACTGTCAAAATGATGGCCTTCTCAAAAGAAGTGAAAAAGATAAACAGATTGCACATTTTGTCTTGCCACTGCACTGCAAGGGTCAGTTGGTCATTGATGGCAGTGCCAGGCCATGGAGAGCTATGACTATGTTGGTCCTTTGTCAATGTGAAGGGAAATGACCAAGTCATTGGAAGGCAAGTTTGGACTGTGTAGGGGACAGGCAAGACCCAGTTGTCTTGGTGTACTCGTGAAAGTCAACCACATCAAGTGTTATATTTGTGGTCTGCATATTTCTTGTGGAACATGCTCAAGGTGCTTTAGGGTACCAAGCAGGTCTCCCTCTCACTTTCACGGGTACGTCCACTGTCCTTGCACATCAGCACTCACACGAGAAACAACCTTTGGTATCCCTGCCTCATTTGAAGTGTTTGACTCTTGCCTCACACATCAGGGAAGTACAACACCAGTCTGCTTTTCTGTAATCTTTTGCTTCTGCAGTGTGACCACTCTGAGGGAATTCACTTCACCTGGTACCTTGTTAGATTGGAGATCGGCAACAATTGCAGATCGAATCACTTGCCATGGTCACGTTGGGTCTGTTGGTCAGTGCGCCAGAAGCACAATTTTTGGTGAGCTCAGGACAATTGGAAACACTCGAAAACAGTGCTCTGCTCGCATGTGGGACACTTGCAGACAGAGTGACACGCATGCCACGACCACGGGTTGCATCCCTGCACCCTAATGCTGTGCAAATTTGTTGATTGTCTGGATAAACGTATTAACCTGGGACCTCACCGAACAAACACTCGCTGACGGGAACTCGATCTGTGTGAGTAACGATATTGTTTGCAACTCATTCCGACCTGACGTCTCCACATTGAAAACTGACGTCAGTTTCACGTTGAATCCTCTGAATCCGGATCACACGAGCCCGGTTCAGCACTTCTGCAGCGGCAAAACTTGGCACGTTGGACTCGTGGTGTGTTCCAAGACAACACAAACACAAGAGTCTAACTTGAGCAACAATGTCACTGCCTTCTGCTTTGCTCAAAGATATCCCAAGATACAAGCAGATGACCACCAGGAAATGCAGAGGGAGATTTTGAGCAAGTTTCCCAACATTATCAAAATGCGCATGCGTATCTTTCCCTGAACAGTGCGACGTGCTAGATCCACGTGCTATTTTCAACGAAACGCTGTGCTGAAACTCCCCACTGAATGCATCAAGGGCTGCGTCCCTGAATAGGTCAATGGAAACTGCATCACTGACTAGATTCAACCCTGTTGACGTGAGCAGAAAAGTGCCGCAGGACACATCGATTGAAGAAGTGGAGAACGTCACTTTTCAGGTGCGTTTATCTGGAGTGACGGGAAGTGATCACGCGAACCGTCGTGTCGCCTGACATCAAATTAATTATCCATGTGTCTGGTCCTGCAGAGAAGCGTCGCGGGTTGAAACGCACAGACAGGTCTGGGCCAAACTCTGCTTCCAGAAAATGGTCGAAGCTGACTTGAGCCAGCCACAAGCCAAACCTGTTGCGTAGAGTCTGCTGTTGTAACAAGTGGTTTCTTCCTGTATGAATTCAAGGTTCGCCACTCTGTTCCCTTTGGATTTCCCAGGGATGTGAGACACACATGACGGCCTTGAGAGTCGTACATTCCGTCGCGTCCTGATAGGCACAAGAAATGGGCAAGACTCATGTCTGCTATGACTCTCGTGGAGTACCCAACCCACACTCAGAAACAGGACAGTCGACCCTCACCCCAGTTCTGGAACCCCTTCGTGTCGTTCGAACATCGTCTGGATCAAACAAATGTCACCTGCGCAAGCGGGTACTTGTGCCGAGAACAGGGTGTGATTTGTTTCCCGTTTTGATGAAAACTCTGGGCGTTAGTTTGCCAGGCACTCAGTGCGCAATTGATCTGTGATCCAGTTTCCAGTCGTTTCCACTGGAACACACACAGTGTGTTGGTTTCGTATCAAAACAACTTTTTGCCGCAAAACCCACGTTTGGTCTTTGTTATATAAGCTCATGAACCTGGGTTTGAACAAATTTTCCTCTGTGTGCACGGCAGAAAGAATTATTTTTGTTCCATTTACACTGACAAAGAGGCGCTTGAAAAGCTTCGATGCAGCTGACAACTTCGAACGACAATGGGCTCGTTCTTTCAATGCCCCACTGTTTCAAGCATTATTTTTGCAACTGAAATCTGTTCACACCAAATCAAACCTTGGATGTAGAGATTGAACCTATTAGCCGACAGGTGCATCGCACATAGAGACTCGGAGGTGTTTGTGATGCGTCTCAGACTGATGAACGCGTGACGCGTTGAAAGAATCTGACGCCGGTTGCAACAGGATCGTGTCCCAGAACAACGCTTGACAACCAGGAAGGTCACATCTGAGTTGATGTGAGCCAAGGGGGAAACACAAAACGGTCGCTGAGGATAAAAAGACACAAACACACGGTGGTCCTGAAATTGTGTGGGCTGTAACGAAAGGCGCATGCATCAACGGACGCGTCCGGCCGGACTTCATCAGAAATCCACGTCTGCGCTCGCAGCTGACGTCATGTCAATATCCCAGTCCAGTCACCAGTTGTTTTTGTTTGTGTCCCTGCTGTGTCCATACCCTCCCATTTTGTCCAGCTTCCTGTACTCACAAATGCGCTCTTAATTGATGATGAGTGTGACCCCGCCCCCATCTCCGCCCCTGGATCCGGTTTCCTGCAGCAGAGCAGCTTCAGTTCCGGTGATACATCTCGGCGCGCGGCTCAGCGACGCTCAAACATCGCCGGGCTTTTAGTGAGTCGAGTGCGCTTTCAAACAAACCGTCTGTTTGCCTGCGCGCGAACACTCCTGCTTAACTCAAACTTTGTTCGTCGTGCGTTGTGCCTCTTCTACGGGGCGCTGCGTCGTTGAGCTGTCTGGAGAGCATCGTGCGTTGCGCCCTTGTGAGAGTACAAGGGGTGCTGCGTTGAGTAACAGATGCATCTTGGGTCGCATCCCTCGACACAGCAACGCAGCATCCACTCGCTCACACAGGGGCACAACGCATGACGCATCCAACATGAACTGGGTCTGGTTTTCAGCCGGGCGTTGCTGTGTGTACAGACTCCCAGCTGAACCATGCCACAGATAACAGTCATCCCTGCACTGCAGACGAAGATGGAGAAGAGCGCTGTCGGCTGGGACTTCCCTCCTGACGAGGATCCCGTCAAGAAAGAGAAGAACTCCAACGTTTTCTGTAGGAACATGAAGCAGCGGGGCTCCAGGATAATAGACATGAAACCCCTGCGCTGCTACACGGACGCTCCTCTGTACGAGGCCTTCAAGCCTTTCATCATGGCCATGAAGCTCTTCGGACTCTTCCACAATAAGGAATACATCATCCACAAGCCCAAGGACATCCGTGGGGAGAATGACTACAGGGATCTGAGGCCCCCTCTGGGGAAACGCATTACGCCCTCTGGTGTGTACTGTTTCCTGGTGATGCTGCTCCTGTGGGGAAACACCATCCGGTTCCTGAGTGTGTTCCGAGATGAGACAGGAGGCTTCAACCCATGGCTGTTCCAGAAGGCCATCATGGCGCTCTACTTCTTCTCGACGGCGGTGAACGCCACGTGCTGTTTCATCGCGTGTCACAAGTACACCAACATACCCGAGTTCTTCTACGAATGGGCACGCCTGCACCAGGAGTATCCAGGTTGGTACTGAAGTACACATCAGAAATATTCTGCAACTGAATAGATCTCAAAGAGCCCACGGGAGAGCGGGCGTACGTGTGGGAGCAAGTTGATCACCACAAATTCAGACACACTCAGTTTGTGCAGTTTGAGGGTTTTCGGCTTCCCAATGATTCAGTTCAGGTCAATTTCAACGGGCGAGACTGTGCAGTGTGATCTCGTTGTTTGAACGTAGCAGGTTCCACTCGTTGTCTTTCTTTGTGTGTGTGTGTGTGTGTGTGTGTGTGTGTGTGTTACATCGGTGTGCTGGGTGTGTGAGCACGCTTGTGTGCATGTGCCTCTGTATGTGTGTGTGTATGTGTGTGTGCGTGTTGTGTTTGTGTGTGCGTGTGTGTGCGTGCGTGTTGTGTATCTGGTGTGTTCGTCGTTGCAGACATCCCGTACTGCGGGCTCATGGCTCGCATGATCGCTGTCACGATGACGGTCCTCTCGGCGCTCACGATCGGCCTCTCCGCCGGCTTCTGCTACTACTGCATGTTCCACACCCAGATCTTCGGGGTCATGCTCGCGCCATTCACCGGCCAGGAGAGCTACGCCGTCTGGATCAAGGGTATGTGGACGTGGGCGAATGCATAAAAGGATGGCTTGGTTTGTGTGTGTGTGTGTGTGTTTGTGTTTGTGTTTGTGTGTGTGCGTGTGTGTGTCGTATGTTGGAACCCAACCATATTTGAAAACGTGATTGCAAAATCTACAGAGACGTATGCAGACAGACGAGCTGCAAGATCAGTGAAATGGGGTGGGTGCAGAAGTAGCGTGGAATGCAGATGCCACACCCTCCCTCACACTTTTCTCAAAGGCGTAAAAATCTGAATCTCAGCAACTGTGACTCAACAGACCCTCACCACAATCAAGTAAAGCCAGGAAAGTCCTGTGATCATCTTTGCTATGACCTTTTCCCCGCAGCTGCGTCGTTCGTGGTCCTGAACTTCACGTTCGGCGCGTGCTTCCTGCCGCTGTGCCTCTGCCTCGTGCTCTGCTCCGTGATGCGCCGCGAGTTCCGCTACTTCAGGGACGACTTCAAACGGTGAGCGAGGGGATCGGGTTCTGGGGTGGGACCCACAGTGGGTGGGTCAAAAGGTAGAACCAAGGGGTCTTAGGCCTGTGCTTGTTTGGTCTCGAAAATGGCAGGTTTGGATCTTGTGCCAGACAAACTATTTTCATGTTGGAAGACAACATCATGACAGCCATTCCTGTCGGGTGTCCAAAAATGGAAAAATAGGTGTTTTGAAAAGAGCGAGACAGACCGATTAACAGCGCACCAAAAACACCAAACAAGAATGTTTTTCAGCAAAGTGACACTGGCACCTGGAAATCTTTTTTTAGTGGTGGTCGTAAATTTGTTCCCATTTACTCTCTTTTGCATTGGATGTTTCATCCAATTTCTCTCTGCCCATACACATGAATTCTCACTCATCTGGAAACTGCATTTGCTCAACAATATGAAGCCATCAGGCTGCGAGTCGCTGCAGAATCCAATCAACAGAGCCATTCACCTGCCCGTTGTTCCCTTTCATGGCATTGTCAATGAGGATTGAGAAACGCCAGGTTTTCACGGGCGCGGTGTCAAAAGCGCCAGCAAGTTGTCCAATTTGGTTGAATCACCGGGCGATAGATCTAATCGCATGAAATATACCATTGCAAATCTCCCATTATGCAGTGACGCAACGCACGCGAACTGGCTGAGTTTTTGACGATCAAACTGACTATCCCTTGCAATGAACGTGGTCCCAGTGCGTTGCACTGAGTTGAACTTCAGCGAAGCCCAACACTGTGGTCGTCAACAGCTCATGTGCGGGAAGCCCATCACCCTTGGACATTCCCGAGAATTCGAGCGTTCCACATGCAAAACCTGAAGGTGACCCTGGCATCAATCGCCTGCACGGTCCTCTCACCCTTTGTCTCTGGTCCTCACGGCCGGTTGTTTCTCTCCCAGGTTCGTCGCAGAGAGTCCCGACCTGGAACCAAGCTCCTTCCAGGAGAAGTTCGAGATGATGCGGCGGCGCCACCAGCACATCTCCACGTGAGTACTCATTCATCTCCACGTGAGTACTCATTCATCTCCACATGAGTACTCATGCATCTCCACGTGAGTACTCATTCATCAACGTACGAGTACTCATTCTTCTCCATGTTGGTACTCACTCATCTCCATGTGAGTACTCATTCATCTCCACGTGAGTACTAATTCGTCTCCTTTTGAGTTCTCAGTCACTTTTCACTCTTTCATCTGGAGGATTTATTCACCTTCACACATACCCATCTATCTTCACTTGAATACTCACAGCTACATGCAGATGCCATACTCCGTCTCTCAATCGAATCACTTTTCGTGTGTTTTCAGGTTGGTAGGTCACGTGGACGACTTCATGTCGCTCTACAACGGGACGGTCTTCGTCGTCAGCGTCATCAACATCAGCCTCATGCTTTACCTCCTCATCTGGGAGTCGCGCGTCTACGAGGTGAGAGGGGTGTGCGTGGGTGCGTGTGTGCGTGTGTGTGCACGATGGTGTGGAGTGTGTGATAAAATTCTGTGGGGCTGAGCCAGCACTTCAAATGCGTTTGGCCCACGGACGTTGGCGCAAATTCTCCTTCGGTCTGTGCCCAGTTCCAAGTGGACATGGCCTCTGATGGCTATCTCCTGGACCAAAGCTGGGCTGACGCTCGGCCCCACTGACTGACCGCAGGGAGACGCAGTTGTGCTGGGCATGATGGTCTACTGGATCGGCGAGGCAGTCCTGCAGCTCGTCGTCGTTCTCATCGGCTCCGCCAAGGTCAACGACATGGTGAGTGCGGCGACGGGAAGGTTGATAGGCGATGGGGTGGGGCAGTCACGCCCCTGGGATACCGGACGACACTGCATGCAGGTTTCGTCAGTGGAGGGCACCGACGTCAGTGATAAAATTTCAAAACGTGAACTTTTGACGTCAGCAGAAGTTTGAAGCGCAAACCACATTTTGTTTGAAACTCCTGGACTAACTGTTTGAATGTTGTTTTTTTTCGCAGGCGCACAGTCCGTTCGACGTGATCCACAACCTGAAGTACAACGCCAAGGCCAATACGCACGAGTTCCACATCCAGGTATGTGTCCACCAACAAGGTTGGGCTGCACTAGGTGAAGTTTGCCTTGCCTTACCCAAACATGAACCGTGAACCAGAGCAAGATGCAGTGCCCAGGAACTGGGGTTGGAGACGATGCAGCCTCACACACATATATACACACATACACACACACACACACACACACACACACACACACACACAACTTTCCGCATCCCACTCGAACGAAACCACTCAGCACTCAAGGATGGATCTCGGCCGAGCTCTGTTGGCGCTGCAGATCATTGCAGAAGCCAAAACTCGCACCTGTTCATCTGATACCTTTTCCGCATCAGCACTAAACGCGTCATCCATTCTAAACTTGGCAGCAGGCACACGGAAATCTGTTGATACCAAAACCCAGAAATCTCAGGTTTCTCCTGAAACCCCCATCACTCACAGTGTCATCATCCCCCGCAAAAGCGCAAGCAGTTCTTGCGACCTTCTGTTAGAACATCTGAGGCTCCAGTGTCAACTTTCTCCTGTAGCCCACAAGAACCCCTCCCCAATTATATATAAGTGTTTCTGTTTCAGCTGAGCCTGTTCCTGGCGCGCCTCACTGGGCAGCCGATCGGTCTGACCGCGATGAACCTTTTCGTCATTGACAAACCTGCCATTCTCACCGTGAGTACGGCCACGCGCCCAGGGGACCGGGATTGGGCGAAGCTGTTGGTTTGAGTATTTGTGATGGTGTTTTGCGCTCTGATTCGTTGGAACACGATCCCGTGACAGAACGGATTTGTCATGTGCCCACCTCCGGGGTTCCAGCGGATCCAGGGTCGGGTTGTGGAGGGTCTCCTCCCATCCTGGCTACGGTCTGACCGTTCCCTTTGTGCGCAAATAAATTTGTGTTGTTCGCAAAATGTGGGGCCCCTGACCTCAACAAAATTATTTGTCTTTCAATTTGCAAGCGCAGAAGGAATTGACCCGCCGTTCTTCCCCGACGAGGGTCGCCCTCGACCTTCCCTAGGACATCATGGATCCGCCAAATACACGCATGACCAGACCAGGAGACATAAAAGTGAATACCATCTGTTTGTCCTGCAGGTGATCGGGATGTTCATCACGTACTTCGTGATCCTCGTTCAGTTCCGACCTGGACTCACGTCCAGCGACGCTCCCTCCATCCAGGAGACGATCTGCAACTGCACCGGGTCCTAACTCTGCTGGACCCAGTCCCCATCCACAGTCCGTCCAGTGACAGCACTCCCTCCACACTCTGTACACAGGAACAACGCCAGATGTTGACACTTGTACACACAGGTTCTTACGGATTCGACGGGGCAGACTTCCGTGTCGTCTGCCGGGCGCCTGCAATGCACCACTGTGAAGTTGTGCAGACGCGCACTTGCGTGTGCTGCTCTTGTGATGAACAATTTTGTCGATGACTTTGTCACAAATCAGACACCTGTACACTTTTTTGTCTTGAAAATATTTGCAAAATATGCTTTCATCAATTGAGACAAAAAGCACAAAGAAATGTTTAAAGAGCGAAATTGACTTGCAAAGATCATTTCGCCTGCCTTGTTCCATCCCTACTTTGACCCGAGGAGAAGTCGTCTCTCCAGCGAATCCGGGGGTCCAGGCCTCCCTGACCCCAGAAAATCACACAAAATCTGCTCCTCTGTTGAAACTGACGTTGGACCGCCGGAGAGACGCAGAAGGCGCCGACAAGTGAGAAAGTTCCGTTTGCTGTGTAAACCAGGAGCGCACCCGTCCCCCGCAGAAACGTTCCCTCCAGGATCAAAGTGCTGCACGTTTCTCCCTTTGTGATTTCATCAAAGCCCGAGTTGTTGTAAATCATGGGATCGGAAATCAGCATCTTTGTGATAAATCGAACATGTGTGGCTCACGGCTGGGGTGACGGGAAAGGAGTCAGTGCTAAACTTTGCATCGCTACAGACACGTATCCAACAGCTGCCACGGCGGCTAAATATTTTGAAATGGGCGCAAACGGCAAGCTTACATCGAGAATTGTTTGGTTTGGTTTGAGCAGAACCCCTTTGGTCGCTATCCGGCGTGGAGCAAGGAACCGTCAGTTCACGGTTCTGTCCATTCTTTGGTTTGAGCAAGTCAGCAAAAACGTGTCACATACATATCTTGAATATTCGAAGCCCTAACCAGGACTTCTGAACCCAGCTCTGAGCCACTACATGAGGAGATCCAGTGAACATCGCACTGCCTGGTACACAGCCTTGCAGCGCCCTCAGTTCTGGCATCCGCCCATGTCAGAGTTTAGCCTTCTCACTGGTCCTCGACATCCAAACATTCTCAGAGCGGAACGCCAACTTTTTGCGCGCTTCCGGGTCGTCTTACTTTCCGCAGCTATTCTTGGCACCAAAAACCGCTGCGCGTGGCGATCTGTTCCGGATCTTGTTTTTTTTTGCGGATCAGTCACCGTCGCCGGGGTGACCTGTTTTCCTGGAAGCGACACTCCACGGCTGACTACGCAGCGATATGTTTACATTATTCTGCTATAAATTGCGCGATTTTATTTCTTTGGATCATATTGAAGACTTTGAAGTGGCGATTAGTTTTGGCATTCAAGAGAAAGTTTTGTGGAAGATTTGGAGATGGAGAAAATTGCGATGTTGGCGATCCCTGTCTTGGCTGCAATGCTTCACGCTTCGTCTGCAGGTCAGTTTTCATTTTTCTCGCAAATAGACAACCAGGAATCAAGAGCGGCCTTTGGTCGAATCCATTCAACCTCAATCTTTGGCCCACTCGAGAGAGAAAGACATCTGTTTTCGGCTTCGTGTCCCATCAATGTTGTTGTCAAATGCCATTTGCAAATTTGGACACTGGTTCGCGATTTGATGAAAATGCTCGCTTCAAACAGAGCCACGGAAACAGCGCAAACGTGTTGTGCGCAATGTCTGTTTGACTTGCCCCAGTTTTTTTTGCGCAAATTGTTGTCCATCGAAACCAGCAGCAAAGATTCCGGCAAGAAAAACATCTTTGCGAGGTGAAGTTCTCTGGGTCAAATTCGTCAACCACCGGCGCTCGTATTGGATTCGGCACAGACCGTTTCGTTCAGCTGAGCCATCCGTTTCGCTTTTCTGTGCTTCACAATCGGCGGCTTCAGACGGACAGCCGTCGCTGTTTTGCTGGTTTTCCCCGTGAATAGTGAAGCGTCGATACAAATTCGCTGAATGAAGTTTGATATCTGAATTTAAAAAGAGCTGCAGATGGCGCAAATTTTCACCTTTCTGCGCGAAAATCTGGTCACGCAATGACTGGCGAGCCAGTCAGGTCAGGTACCTGGTCTGTTTCATATTGGACGCGTCGTGCGTCGTGTGTGGTGCTCGCATGGGTCGGCGTCGCTCAGTCAGTCCACACAGACCGGATGGGTGGGTGGGTGGGCGAGCCTGAGGCATTAGGTCTGAAACGGACGTCACACACACACACACACACACACACACACACACACACACACACACACGCGCGCACACACACACACAAAGGCTCGCGCGTATCATGAGTTCTTCCCCGTACGGTGTTTTCAACTGTCAAGCTCTGTTCCTCTCAGTTGAATGATTGAACGCACCTGACCTTGACCTTACCCGTCTCGCTCACCTGTCTGTCGTCTCGTCCGCAGCGGTGAGTTCGGAGGATCAGCGTCAGATCGTGCGGCTCCACAACAAGTTCCGCAGCCAGGTCCGTCCGCCCGCCAAGAACATGCAGAAGATGGTGAGTGCGCTCAGGTCACGGTGCGTGTTCGCTTCCGTCAGGCGCTTGGGGTTCCACTCACTAAAATTGACAGACAACTCGTCGCGTGTTCCGAATGATGAATAGAAGTTGAAGGCCAGAGGTTTGCCTGGGACTGCTTCCCCCTGCAATTTGGTCACACGACGAGTTTGAGTTGGGATCAAACGTCGCGAAGAATCAGATGCATCCTGCACTGCTGAACACCATCAAGCGCAGAGTCACATCTCTGAGTCGGGACGCCTGTGTTGTGGAGTCAGTTTTCCTCCACACATCAACTTGTCAAACTCGGCACCTGTGTTTGGCCGCTTCAGTACTGGGACGACACGATCGCCGACATGGCGCAGCGCTACGCCGAGTCGTGCCCCCGGGGCCACAACACGCAAGAGGACCGCAACGTGCAGGGTGAGTGACGGCGTGGGCGGGGCTCATGGTGGGGAAATACGTCACACGTGGCCGCTCGATGTGAAATGGAGACGGAATCCCAAAGGACCCACGGCACTCCGTGCCCAAAGTTCCGTCTTCTAGAGAGTGTGCATGCAAAGTTTACGCACGGGTTTTAGATTTGTGGAAAAAAAGCAAGACGCCACTCTCGTGTTGAAATACGTCAAAAACAGAAATGTCACACTTTGCCAAGTTTCCTCCGCATTGAGAACCCGCGTGAACCTGCTGCCTTCCTGTACCAGAGTACAACGTGCAAGTGGGTCAGAACCTGGCCTGGGGGTACCCGAGCTGGGCGGCGGCGCTGCGCGCGTGGCACGGCGAGGTGCGCCTCTTCCGCTTCGGCGTCGAGCCCGAGTCGTACCTGGGACCCGGCGGCTTCGGGAAGATCGGGCACTACACCCAGGTGAGGGGCGAGACAAGTGCGATGAACTCCTTGTGATCTAGAGAAGAAGCAAACAGATAGGTCTCGACCAGATGAGGCACTGCAAGGACTGTTCTGCACTTGCTGAGTTGGCCACAATCTCATTTTCTCAAAAAGTGAAAACCAGCTGCTGCAACCTTTGACTCGAAGACTCAAACGGACAACCAGAACTCTACACACACACACACACACACACACAGCCACATACAGACACAGACACACACAGAGACACACACACAAACACACACACACACACACACACACACACACACACACACACACACACACACCGAACACTGACATATGCTGGTAGATCAGGCTCCGTTACCATGTCCAACAACAAATATCTTCTCGTGACTCTGCCTTGCACTTGTTCCTTGACCCTGTTGACCCCTGGATGTTTGTTTGCAGATGGTTCGGGACCGGGCGGTGCGGATTGGCTGCGGGTACGCGCACTGTGGCGGCGGCGGCGGCGCCACCTATGTTTGTAACTACGCGCTCGGAAACTCGCACAAGGCGGAGCTGCCGTACGACGTGGGAAGTCGCTGCGCCGCGTGCAGGGGGCGCTGCTCCAACAACCTGTGCGGTGAGGACCTGGGACCGGGGCACGTCGGGCGCATTAAATTTACTCTCGGGACAGCCATTGTCGCTGTGGACCAAGCTTGGATGGAATCAGATCGGCCAACGGGAAAACACGAGCGCGATCATAACTTCGTGGGGCTCGTAGATGGAACATCCCCAGGGACACGCCTTTGGGCCCGCGTTCGTGGTGGGGCAGAACAGCAATGTGCACACACACACACACACACACAATGCGCATGCGCACACCATTTACACAGTTTTGGGCACTCCAACGCGATCTTGTTGGTGAAGAAGCTTGTTCTTCCTGTAGATTGCGGAGGGAAGCTGTGTTACAACGGAGGAACCCTGGATCTGGAGACCTGCACCTGTCAGTGCGACGACCTGTACAAGGGAGACCACTGCGAGAAACGTGAGTGTCGAGCCGTCCAGGGTTTGGTCCAGGGTTTGGTCCCCAGTGAAGAGGCTCTTTGCAATTGGAAAACTTCCCATGCCAAACGTGAACCATTTGGGGTGCTTGGGTGTGGAGATAAAATTGGCAAAGTTCCAAGTAAGTTGCGTACGAGTACACCACATCCCGGACTGGACAGGGCTGACTTGGATCTGAGTGAACCATTTGGGCAATGCGAGCTGTTGGCCCGCTTGTTTGAACACCGTGCGTTCTGCCACCCTGACCGCTGCTCCCCGTGTCTCCGCAGTGTCGTGTCCGCGGGCGGACCCTCGCCACTGCGGGCGAGCGGCGCCCGGCGGCTTCCCGCGGGACTTCTGCTCCCGCTACACCAACGTGCCCACGGACTGCCCTCACATGTGCGGTATCTGTGGTGAGTACCATTCTCCATTGGTTCCAGGTTTCTCTTGTGTAGCGTGTTCTCGAGTTGTGGCTCTTATTCAGTGCGAATGACTTCGGTCACGTCGGGATTTGTTCTACTCAGATGGGTCGAGTTCAAACTCGGGCGGCTCTGCCGGAGGCAGCAGCGGAAGCAGCGACTCGGAAGGGCAGGGACAGCCTCCCTCAGGTAAGAGGGGCAACTCCCGGGAGGAGCAGGGGCAGGGGCAGGGGAAGCCTGATGAACAGACACTTTGGTTCACATTGCGTCTGCGTTTGCACAGTTACGTTCACAGTTTCTAACACAAATCACAGTGATATGTCACAAAGGCGAATGGACAAACGACACAGGAAACCAGACATGGACACGCTCACACGGCGCTTGCAAATCACTCAAAAGCTTCATGCCCACACCAGAGAACGTCCGTCACGAAAATCTTGACCCTGTTCCAGACTGCCCGGCGGTGGACCCGTGGCCCTGCGGTGTCCAGTGGTTCCCTGAATACTGCGACAGATACAACAACGTTCCCGGCACCTGCAGAATCATGTGCGGGGAGTGCCCGGGTGAGTACAAGCAACTGCATGAAAATGAAATCAGCCAAAAAATCAGGTAAATGGGTGCAAAACGGACAGTGTGTTTGAGCCCGACCTTCGACCTCACTGCATCTGCCTGTGCTGAACAAGCGGCGCCCCTGATTCTGGGAGGAGATTTTATCAGCGAGACCTTTGCTGATTTCCTTTTCTTGTCGTCAACGTTTGTTTCCAAGTGGAATCGATCCACACAAATTTTGGATCATTGGTTCCGTTGTCTGGATAAATCTTTCAGTACACAATACGAAAGCATCAGCTTGGTGGTCTCTGTCTGCACTGACCTCTGCACCCAGTCGGAGCCTCGCCCCTCACGCATCTCTCCCGTCTCTTGCAGCGCGCTGTCCCGGGAAGGACTTCAGCTGGTGCCGGAACGAAGGCGTCCTCGACCCGGACTCGTGCGCGTGCCGCTGCGGCGCCGGCTGGACCGGCGAGCGCTGCCACATCCACGGTCAGTACCAGCAACCAGCAGGCCGCAGGCTGGGTGCACCTTGTAGGCCCTGCTGCCTGCAGCTCAAGGCGCACAGGCTTGAACAGATATATGCAACGCTTTGTATCCAGTGTACGTGAAAATAGTGGAGAACTGAATGACTCTCAATGTTCTGACCGCTGGACAGCAGTTTGCAGAACGAGCGCTCGTGAAAGGTTTTCTTCCTGTCGTGAACACGAATAATTTCTTTACCCAGTCTGCGTTCTATTCATGTTCCACCTTCTGGTGATTCGAGATGAAAAGCCGTGGGGTCAAGTGAGAAACGTCCCCTTGTCAGGAGCTGATAAGGGAAGGAGCCCGGCAACCAGACCCCACCAAACTATTCCTTCCCATCTGCAACGAGTTTTCTTCAAATCGCCCCGCTGCATTGCTGACTCTGTTCCCCGTCTGTTACAGCGGTGTGTCCGGTGCGACGAGACGCCTCCCACTGCCGGGGCTGGGCCCCTCACGCGACCAGCTACTGCGAGGAGTATACCAACGTGCCCGTCGAGTGCCCCTACATGTGCGGGCGCTGTGTGTAGAGACGAGGGGGCATTGGACAGGGTTTCGGGGGGGGGGCACTGTGCGGGCGCTGTATGTGGAGGAGAGAGGGCAGGGAACAGGGTTTTGGTGCGCTGGGGCAAGTTCTTTCTCAGAAGACAACAGGGTGGTGTTTTGTGATGGGGTCTGGGATGTAGGGACGGGATGGCGCATGAAATTTGCACGTACAGGCCGTGTGCCCTGTGTGCAGTGCGTCAAGAGATGGGATTTCAAGGGTGCGGGGGGTTGGGGTTTGAGCAAAATGGTCTGGTTGGGTGGGTACGGAATCTCAAGGTATGGGTATCTACACGCTTGTGTTTGTTGGCCGCGCAGGTGGTTCACTGGAGAGAGAAATCTCACGGGCGTATCAGAGTTTGTACTCTACACCATAGTGACTGGGTGATGTTGCACTGTGAAGAGATGGTCAGGCGCGAGTGTTGTGTCTGATATTCTGTTGAGGGACAGAAGCACGTGCTGTGCTCGAGTAGAACCAGGATTTAGGTCTGCGGGACAAATTTCATTCTTGAGGAAATTAAGGTGGGGAAGACAAATCACAATTGAGTCCTCGAGCCACATAAGAAGGAAAAATTATTTTTTTATTCGGGGCTCAGGGTGAGGCACATGTGTCGCCTCTGCAGCTACAAGCAGAGCCAGCGGTTCTCACTGTCATCCCTGTGTGCGTGTGTGTTTGCGTGCGTGCGTGTGTGTGTGTGTGTGTTCGCGAGGTCTGGATGGGTGTCTGTGCAACTGTGTGACACCAGTCCAGGTTGAGTGTCGGGACATTCGAAATAAACACTTTCCAAAAGTCGCTGGCAGATCTATTTTGGGGGTGAAAATGATATTGAGAAGTGTATTCATGCGCGCGCTCGAAAATGTTGTCTTCGCGATAAAATGAGGCCAGAATCACAGTGAGCTGGAGTCCATGAGGATGAGAATTTCAACGGACTCAGTTGCTGCTGAATTAGAGGACAGATTTCAATGTTGGTGCATCATTTCTTTGCATGGACACCGGTCAGCAGTGCACGTGGCTGTTTCAGTCTCATTGGGCAGCCACTTTTTTGAGTTGACAATGCACTGAATGAGTGAAATTCTTTTCTCAGATGGAAAAACAATTGCGCACAGAGGTGTGAAGCCCAGAAAAAAATTAATGCAGTGAAGAAAAGTAGAATGAAGAAGTTCTTGTGGAAAATGCTTTGGTTGTCATGGCAATTGTTCAGTTTTGTGACCTGAGCCAAAAACAAGGACCTGCAGCAATGATTGCCTGAACTTTAGCCCAGAACAAAATGCCGTTTTTGCACAAAATGATTGATTCCTAACAGCTCGACAATGATGTTTTCTGAAGTGAACAAATTCTATTTTTGCTCGACAGAAATGCAGTTCTTCGAAAAGTTGCATTTATTATGTGTTTATTTTATTTCTCAGGACAAGATGTTTGTAAGTTGTAGAGACTTTTGTGCACAGACAACTGCAGTTCTTATGTGTTTCTCTTTGAATTTGTCTGCAGCACACTTCAGTCCCTTTGGGAGGCATTTAGAAGTGTACAGAGGGAACACAAAACCAAGTGCTTGGCATTCTTATGTTCACAAATTCATTGTTCTGAACTGGCTTCAAAACAAACTCTATTCCAATCTGGCAAGACCTGGTCATCTGTTGTCAAGTTTGAAGGAGCTTTTGAAAGATCTTACTCCAAAGAAAATCATTGTGCTTTTGAAACTGGCCGAACCAACTTGGTACCTCCACGGTTTTATAAAGTATAAAGATCCCAGAGAGCGCAGAATGAATGTCAGGCCAGCTGTCTTTGCTGTGAAGGTTCACAACCCTCACACAGTTCCAAAACCTGAACTTGACCTTCAAGACATTTTATATTCTCCCATTGACAGATACAGAACAAGATCCAGAAAACTGGTGCTGCAGTATCTTCTGCATGTCAAACTGAGACTGAGATTTACAGTGCTGGAAATGAAAGTATTTCCCATGAGGACCATAAAAGGAAAATGTCTTGATGAACTCACCATGCACTTTCTTGTGGGGTCCTGGAGCCCCAGAGGTGCTCGTTACAAGCACACTTTGATGAGAGATATTTCCAGAGAATCTTTCACATTGTGTGGCTACTTCAGTAATTTTCCTCTTTATCCTCCCACTCACAAAACAGAGATCATCCTTCGTAGCAGCTCAATACATTCACAGTATTGGTTTTCAGCACTGAGCGATGTGATAGAACCAAACATTCGGATTCATTCCTTTTTGAGGACCAGCAAAAATAATTTTACTCAGGCCATCATTGAACAGAGACTGAATCAGCAACTCTATGTTTATCACATCAGAGCTTCAAATTTTCAGTTTGTGCAGGTCTTGTTGGAGAGAGCAGGACCTGTAGATGTTCACACCTTTGATGGCCCCGGAGTTTTGTCCAGACATTTGCAGCAGACAGGCAGCACGTGGAACAGCTCTGGATTCCAGTGTGTCATTCATCTTGTTACGAAACATGGTTCTGATCCCATAATAATAATCCCTGGTCTTCTTTCACACAACCAGATGCCCACAGACTTTGTTGATATGTTTTTCAAAACACATAATCAAGGAGCAACAGCAACACATGTTGTTGACACTCCAGTGGTGCTCCAGTATCCAAGACGCTCCTTTTCAAAAACAGATAGCATTTTCCACAAGTTGGAGTTCTTTATTTTGAAAGTTCCATTTCAGACGAAAGAAAACTATCTGAATGTGTCAATTCCTCATTTTCAATACCAAGGCCCAGAAGATGTAGATTGCCCTCTGGGAGGCACAACTTTTTACGAAGTAGATAAAGGTGGTTCCAACAAATTATTGACATCGCTTTGTGTTCACACAATTCCAGAGGCAAGCAATTTGCAGAAAGTGTTTTCAACTACACCCACTATGCTTGTTGCCATCTTTTCATATCAAAGTTACACCCAGTTGAAGCTCACCTTGCGTGCACAGTCAACACAATGCACTTCTGTAAAAATCAATATTTGTTATCAAAATAAGACATTAGATGACACACCAACCTTGCTGCATCACACGTGCACTGTGGTTCAACTAGTTACAGACATCCACTCCAAAGAGACTTTTGCATCTATTGACAAACAAGGTCCCAAAGTTTGCACAATGTCAAAGAATTTGAATATTTTTAAACAGAAACTACAAGTCCAAAAGGAATTTAAAGTTTTGGTAAAAGGATTCTTCTCCAATAACTTTGTCAATGATGAAAACCGGAGACAATACTTTAGAGTGAAAGGGAAAACATTTGATCAAAACAAACAAACCAACATAAAAATAATAGAATGGACTGGAAACACATCCCAAGTTTTGAACAATTCGCAGCTGAACATTTTTGGTCCCATCTGTTTGACTACCAAGCAAAGGTTTGAGCGTGTTGCTGCCTGTCCAGACTCTTACAGATTACGTGAAGATCTGGGGCCCAAGGAGTACTACAGGCGATATCCCAAATGCATCTCCAATGAGGAGGAAGAGAAATTTGCACTTTGTGACCTTCAAATTGGGACACTGAACAACAAGCCCAAGAGATTTGAGCTTCTTTTCTATGAGCGTGTGTCTCAAGACAAATTTCCTCCAGAAATGCAGTTCACCAGCGTGAGGGACAGGGGCTGGCTGGAGATAGTGTTGATGCAACGGGCAGAAATATCCCACATATCCTCTCACCAAACTTTTGCCAAACAAAAGTTGACTGAGCTAAAATTGTTTGTGTCAAACAAAGTGTTACTTATGGATGTACTGAAAAACAAAAGGAAACTTAATTCTCTTTTAAATGGCTCATTTGCGTTTGTGATGAATGCTCTTGCACAGGTTGTTCTCGCCTATCCTGACAGAGTTTCAAAACGACATTCTGCCCAAGCTGTAGTTTCCTCAGCAGCGCCTTTTTTTGTGGTTTTCCAGGATGTTGTGTTCCACAACACCAAACTGGAAGGCTGCCTCACCATTGGACACTGGCATGTCACCCAACCACATCTTCTGAACTGGACAGCCACATTTGAGTTGAAGGACAGAGTGACTGTTGAAAATGTTCTATTTTTATAACACTTTGCATAAAATTGACGGCTTCAACCAAAACTGTCATTTATGTGTAGTTTGTGTCTTGTCTTCATTGCAGCGTGTCAGCCCCATAACAGTGGCCCTTCCTGGACACCTCAAGCATGTCTCACTCCAGTCTCTCACACAAGAAAATTTCACAGTTCACACAAAATGGTTGGATATTGTTGATGAAAGTGTCTTGACAAACCAAACTGGAAGCAGGCCAGTATTTGAAATGGACCTGGAGGAGGAATACTGGTACCTCTGCCGTCATGTCAATCACAAGTATCAAGTTGCACATGAACCCACAATTGAAGAAGATGGTCATAGCTACAATGCACACATAGTTGCAAAGAAATTTCCACATTTTGTATTCCACATAATTACTTACGTTAGCAACAAGGACAATGATAAATTCTATTTCTACAGGGGTCACTGCCCAACATGTATGTGAAGTTTTTTGCCATTACAGTATTTTGCAGTGAGGGCCCTGACTGGCTGTAGGGTGGGGGCTCTTCAACCACCAATATTTTGGGAAATGAACGAGACTGACAGAGAAAAAATATCACGCATTGGCCCACAAAACCTGCACAATCGTTTTCTTACAGATCCTCCTTGTGACCAATATCATCCACAGCGCCGACTGTTCTCCTGGGTGGGTGCTCATCAACTGTGTAGAAAAACTGAAGCTGGAATTCTGCCAGAATTGCACAGCAGACAGGATCAAAATTCTTTTTTGAACATGATAAAAGCTTCAACAGATCTTATTCCCATGGAGGCAATATTCCTTGGAATCAGACTGAAGAGCCTGGGCAAGAATGTAAAACCCTTTATCTTTTGTGTTCACCAGTCAGATTCATTCATCAAATTTCCTGGGCATCATTCATGTTGAATTCTTTCCCCTAATGTTTTGTAGAAAACATCTATATTTTGGAGTAATGTTCAAGCTTCATTTCAAAATTGGATTGGGAAATCGGGCACCTGGCTTGTCTCACACCAATATGCATTTTTAGTCAATCCAGTGTCCTTTCGACGTTTGTGGGCTGAAGATTACATGTACAGTAACATGCTTTGGCCCCCAACTAGACCATGTTCCAGTACAGAGGAAAGCTCTTGCTTCATACAAGAAGCTGGCAACAGACTGGGCATTGTGGAGTCAGCAGCAGAAGGGCATGAAAACAACACATTCACACAAAACTGCACAATTTTGAAAATGACCAATCTTGCAACACCACAGTGGCTTCTTGGAGACTGTAAAGAGAAACTTTTGCCTGATGTGGTGTGCATGAAAAGCATTGCAGCCGTGGAAAACTGCAGCCTGTTTTCAGCAGAAGCTGGAGTGTGTCAGGAGATCAGTATCCTGTTCAGAAATCTTTGTTATTTGTTCCAGACAGTTGATAACCACCATTCACATAATGATAGTGTTATCATTGGGGAAAGCTGCCAGAAATTCTCAAAACAAGTTCTCAGTAACCAGTCCGATAATATTTTTGAGACCATTCTGAAAGCAACAAATGTAGAAAGTATGCAGTATTTGGTAAGAGATATTTCTTCCAAAGGAAAACAGATGCAGATCGTGGAATATCATTGGATGTGGATGTCTATCAACAGGAAAACAATTCCTTCATATTCAGGAAAGGAGTTAACTTCTGCTTTCTTTATTTGTCACTCACCAGCGGCAAAGCTACACAAATCACTCATACTTTTCAAGTGCAAAAATGATCAATATATTTCAATGTCTTACAAATGTGATGGAAACAGTGATTGCTTGGATGGAAAAAATTTTGGTAACAATCTCAAATCAAGTGATGAGATGATGTGCATGTCATTTCTTGACGGATCAGTGTTTTGCAGAAATGAACCTAAGGATAGAAGAAGCATTTGTTTGGCTTTACTGGTCAATTCCACAAATGCTGCATTGTCTGCCAAGCACAAACAAAATGAAGTGCACGTCAGAAAATTCTCACTGCCAACCTTGCCTTGCCCACTAAAATGTAGGGGAGAAGATGAGGACTGTTTTCAAATGAAAGACATTTGTATCTTCAAAGTGAACAGGAACAATATCTTGATTCCTTGCAAGAATGGTGACCACATTCAGGACTGTACTGAATTTGAGTGCAATGAAAACTTTAAGTGTCCTAAATATTACTGTGTTCCTTGGAGACATATTTGTGATGGGACTTGGCATTGCCCTCAAGGATCAGATGAAATATTCACTGCCTGCAGTGGGCCAAGAATTTGTTACAATTTGCTCAAATGCCAAGGAGGCACAAGATGTATTCACCCACTGAATGTGTGTGATGGTGAAAATGATTGTTACCTTGGTGATGATGAACTTCAATGTGACCTTTATTTTGCGTCCTGTGTTCCTGGCTGCAAATGTCTACATTATGGTCTTGCTTGTGAGAATACAATAGTCTCCAATCAGTCTGCCGCAATGATGCTTCCATTCTCATTTCTACATCTCGTTCTTTGCAACTTGACATCCATGTCTCAAGTCCTGACAAGCCATCATACTCTGTTTGTGAATGCTTCTCACAACTTGATTTCAGACATGTGTTCATCAAGCTTCCGTTCAGTCCCTACTTTTGCTCTTGACTTCTCCCACAATATCATAAGAAGAATGAAAACTGGTTGCCTGTCAAATGTTCATTTTCTTCGACTACTTTTGCTCAATAACAACCAACTTATGGAAATTCAACACGAAATGGTGACAAATGTAACTGTCCCACTTTCAGTTGATTTGTCAAACAACAAACTAAACACCATTTTGGAAGGTACTTTTGCTGGTGTGTTGAAAATTGTTGCTCTGAATCTTGAGAACAACCCTTTGACAAACTTGGTTGAGGACATGTTCAATTCTCTTGCTTTAGAAACAATAAGAACTGACAATTTTCTTGTGTGTTGCCTGAAAGTTGAGGGAACTCAATGCCAAACTGAAAAGCCTTGGTTTGTTTCTTGTTCTCACCTGCTTCCAGGTGATGTCTTGAAGTTCATTGTTCTTGGGATTTCCGTGAGTGCGGTGGTTCTGAACCTGAGTGTGGTTGTCTTCCGTGCCTGGCAATGTGTGGCAAAGCAAAACAAAAACAAATGCAGAGAAAGAGGAATAATTTCTGAAGGGAAAATTGGTCCTTATGATCTGACAGTTTTTTTCATTTCTGCTGGGGACACAGCCACTGTATGTTATTTCTGGATACTGGGAGTCTCAGAATTCATGTATGCACACTCATTTGCTGTCATGCAGCAACAATGGAAGAGCAGTTTGCTTTGCTCAGCAGCCTACACATCTTCACTTATTCTCCACCTTCTCACGCCTCTTCTGATGGGATTTCTCTCCTTGTCTCGCACCACAGTTGTGCTCAGACCAATGTCTCTGGTTTTCAAGTCCACAGATTCTGTGTTTAAATACTTAACTTGTCTCACAACAGCTGTTCTGTTTGTAGGTTTCACTTTGTCAATGACATTTAGCTTGCTGTTTTCTATGCCCAGCATCCTATGTCTCCCATTCATAGATCCACAAAACTCCCACTGGGAAGTTGTCTTCAATGTGAGTCTTATGACTCTCACCCAGCTGCTCTCCATCTCTGTTACAACAAGCTCCATATTTCTTCTCATTCACAGTTTGCAAACTCACAAGAAACTGAGTGGGAAAAAACACACCAGCAACAAAGTATTGTCAAAACTGTTACTCTCCTGGACATCCATGCTGCTTTCGTGGCTTCCAGCCAGTGCTTTATTTTGGGTGCTTTTCTGGGTGAGCGAGTACTCGTTGGAAGTGATTCTTTGGGTCTTGTTGCTTGGGACAAATATCAATTCGTTTGTCAACCCAGTCATGTTTCTCGTCTTTGGGTGATTTTGGTATGGCTGAGTGTCTTTTCCTTCTCTGTCTCTGTCTCTGTCTCTGTCTCTGTCTCTGTCTCTGTCTCTGTCTCTGTCTCTGTCTGTCTGTCTGTCTGTCTGTCTGTCTGTCTCTCTCTCTCTCTCTCTCTCTCTCTCTCTCTGTTGGGGTCAATATTGTTCTATCCTTCCAAGTACGCAGACTATTCCTTGTCTTTAACATTACGGTGACTTGACTCAAAGTCCCAGGTCACTTGTCGCTTCGAATAGCGAGTCAGTAGTGTCTGGGTCGGACAACCGCAACAACCACACAGACAGTTTGGTCACGATGCCAGCATTACGAGAGGAGAACCAGCTCTGAGCTAAGAGCACCTACACTCTTGCTTCACACCACTACATCCGGGTACTTACTACACCCTGCGGCTTCTATATATTGGTGTCTGGGTTCCTTATATTATACGAGGTATGTCAATTAAGATTTAGTTTTGTCAGCCGCAAAACTTTGCGGACAATGGGAAAAAAATTATTTTGGTGCACATGGCTTCTTCATCACCTGATCTTCAATGACCCAAAGATCAAGCTTCCTCACAAAGGTTCAGTGGGTCACACAAGAGGTCACAAAGTGTGGATCACCGCCTGTCGCGTCGCTCTTTTTCAACACACAGTTCCAATGGAAGCACTGTTTTTTTGCTGTGCTTTTTGGTTGATTTTGGAGCTGTTTTGCATGGACATGGGTGACCGAAAACTGCATGGCATGCTTCGCCTGAAGGAGCAACGGGTCAACATCAAGTTCTTGTGCGCTTCTGGACGCACCCCAATCCAGTGTTGAGAGTCTCTGCGTGATGTTTACGGACAGGATGCAGCTTCCAAGTCAACTGTCAGGTACTGGCACCGGAGATTCTGAGGAGGGGATACCGATGTTGCAGACAAACCCAGGAATGGAAGGCCTTCCTCAGTGCGCACCCCGGATGCAGTGGATCAAGTGAGGAACATTGTGGATCATGACAGGCGTCGTACAGTGCGGTCAATTGCGGCTGAAGTTGGGATTAACAGGTCAACCACTCACAAAATCATCAAGAAAAACTTGAAGATGTCAAAGGTGTGTGCGAAGTTTGTCCCCAGGATTTTAACTCCAGAACTGAAGCATGCCCGCATTCAAATGTGCGAGATGAATCTCCAAATGTTGAGGGATGACCCATACCTGATTGACAAAATTGTCTCAGGAGACAAGAGTTGGTTTGCAGTGTTTGATCCTGAGAAGAAAAGTGCCTCTGCCCAGTGGAAAACTCCAGAAGAAAGGCGGCCTCAGAAAGCTCTCCGGTCCAGGTCAGTGCGCAAGACCATGCTCACCTGCT
>JAAUXT010142259.1_pt1 | contig 31621 bp, 25 predicted proteins | sample 7278171 | NCBI WGS metagenome assembly JAAUXT01 (sample SAMN14350112, study PRJNA611818) | marine sediment metagenome | isolation source: surface marine sediment (1.8m) | place: French Polynesia: Moorea | collected 2018-08
CCCCCCCGCCGCCCGCCCCCCCCCCCCCCCCCCCCCCCCCCCCCCCCCCCCCCCCCCCCCCCCCCCCCCCCCCCCCCCCCCCCGGAGTGGGGAGGCGATCTCCATTTGCCGAAAGCTTCTTGCACACAAAGGGGAAGAAGGGCTTTTTGTGAGACCGAGGTGAGTCAAAAGCGCTGCACCTGCCTCGGAATCCATCCGTGACAAACGAGAGAACTTCTCTGGATGAGAAAGTCCAGAAGAGTAGAAATTCCAATGCGAAGCATCAAACTCTCATCGTATCACCCGTCAAGGCCTTTCGTGTCTTTTCACAAGAAATACTCGTTGGTCTGATTTTCGAGCGCGCGCTTGTCGCGTGGCAGTGGTGTGTTCATTCATTGCGTGTGCGTTGGATCCCTTGCACATTTCTCACAAGCTTGACAGGTAGTTTGGTTTGGTGCTCGCAGACAGCACTTCAGAGACGCTGCATTTTTCAGGGTCACCAAGTTATTCAGGAGGTGGCCCACGGCTTTTGACCCCTGACCTCCCAAAAACTGCTTTCCCCTGCTCCTGACGATGTGACCTTTTTGAGGTTGACGCAAAACTGTTTGATGTTCTCTGAAGTTTCAGGCTGAAGTTTGCAGCCCTCGAAGTGTGATGCCCTGACCTCGACCGAGGATCCGCTGGGGACTGAGCCAGAAGATGCGAAGTTTAACGCTTCAAGCTGAGAACTTTTGGAGTCAGCTAAGAATGTCCTACATGCAGACAGTCTATAAATCGAGCCTGTACCCACTGTCTCAGGCCAGGTACAGGCGATGCCCCAGTGAACAAAAATCCTTCCGTTACAGACAGACATACCGTCGCCCTTCACCTGAAGTCAGCTACCAGAAGAGGCAAAAATGAAGACGCGTGTCTGATTGGTGTTTTCACTTGGTTCTGTGTTGCGAGAGTCCCTGTTTGAGAAAATGGCAATGAATTGAGTGAAGTGCCGTTCGGGAGTGTTTTACTCGTACTCTGACACGCGCTGTGACATCAGGTTGTCAAGGTAAGAAGCTTGTGTAATATTCAGGTGAAAGTACCGTTGGTTGAGCGGCAGTTTTTCACATCAATCATTTTTGACAGCAACGACTCAAGAGGTGGCGCGTTGCGTCATGTGTTGGTTGCAGAATACTCGCGTCACGTCGATACTCAGTCTGCGTGCGTCTACGTCAACGCTCAAGTCCACGTCATGTGTCACGTTTACGCTCACGTCTGCAGGTCTCGATGCCGGGCGCGATGCCACGAACGAGCAGCGTGAACGTGATCGACGTGGCGCGGTCGCTGTGCGAGTCGATCGCGAGGGGCGAGGACGCCGAGGCCGCGGGCATCATGGACGACAAGGTGCGTGTGTGGGAGCGGGGTGTGCGTGCGACATTTGCGACTTACCTGTTCTTCCAACTTTCAAGTAGGGTTTGGGTAACGCGAATCCGACGAAATTCCTGTGCAGTACGAAAGAACCGAACAGAAAACAATGGCACGCTGACAACTGACATTCAAACAAGAAATGTTAAAAAAGACAAAAACATTTTGTCATCGCATTTTCCGATGTCAAGAAGAATTTGGCTGTTTTGCCCTCTGTTCGCAGGTGCTGATGCTGAAGCTGATCTGCAACACGCGAGTCGTCAGGGAGGACCAGGACGGGTGCGGATCGTCTCAAACTGGGGGTTGTTCGGTTTTGCTCACTGCAGCGGGCTGCGAGTGAAGTTTGAGCTGGGACTCGCCCACTCCCTCTCAATCACGTTTGAGCACACAAGGGTTTGACAGTGACCCAGACCGAGGTCGGACCCCTGTTCTCGCCACCAAAGCAGGGAGTCCGGTGCTCATGGAGTCAAAGCTCCGTGTCCCTCCGTCTTCTCCCTGAATCGTGGGTCTGCGGGAAGACATGCAAACTGCCCACCAAAAAATGTCCAGAGCCTCGCTTCCTTCTGTCACGCTTGCGTCACACGTCCCGCTTGGTGAAGCCAACAAACCACGAGGACGTGAACGCCCTTTTCTCAGTGGACTCGGCTTGACGTGTCGTCCTGTGTTTCAGCTGCTCGTACAGTTGGACGCCGGTGCACTGCGCCTCCAACTACGGGCGCGTGCCCGTGCTGACCGTGATGCTCAAGGAGAAGTTCGGGGTCTCCGTCAACATCAAGGTGAGAGCAGGGGCAGGGTCCTGGAGAAAGCGGGGAAGGGTCCGGGGCAGAGCGGACGTACGTAGGCCTGGGAGCGGCAAGGGGACGGTCCGATGAAGGAAGAGGGATCTCCAAGGTGGCAGGAAAAGGTGACGAGGCATCACCGACTGGAGGAAATCTCGTGAGGAGGCCTTCAATTCACACCAACAGTCGCCTCAGGGCTTTTGAAGAAGAACCAGATGGAAAATACGTCCAATATCTGGACGTGGAATTACCAAATGTGCAGAAGCAACAACTTGTTTGTTTGCAGGACGATATTCGGCGAACGCCCCTGTACTACGCCGCCGCGAACGGGCACAAGGAGATCATTGAGCTGCTGCTCAAGAAGGGCGCGCGCAAGAACGCCGTCGACAGGGACGGCTGGACGGCGGTGCACGCCGCTGCGCGCTACTCCCACCTCTACACGCTCAGGTGTGGTGCGGGGGGGGGGGCTTACTCTGCGCGCGCGGAGAGTGAGTGCGCGTGTGGATGTGGTCTTGACCTGGTGGCGCACGCAGGGAAATCTGAATTTTACATGTAGCCGCACGCTACAGCGGGTCGTCGCGCTTCATTCCTGCCGTCGATCTCTCGCCTTCGCCAGCTTAATTTGACCATCATCGCACGGCGCCCTTTGTGAGTTTCACGATCAGTCAAACACCAAACTTTTGCAGGTTCTTGTTGGAGAATGGAGCGTCGATCAGCGTGCGAGACAAGCAGGGTTGGGAGCCGTTTCACAAGGCGGTGTGGGGCGGGGACGTGTGCATCATTCACCTGCTGCTGCAGATGGGAGCGGACGCCGCGTCCGTCTCACACGCAGGTTGGGAGCGCTCGGGTGAATGACGCTTGATGGACAAAGTGTACACACGACAGTGTTGCGTCTGGTATCTGTGTCTGCAGGCACGACGGCGAAACATTGTCTCTTGTTGTTTGAATGGGTAGGCACGACGGTGTGACATCTGTTGCTTGTACAGTTGGAGCGAAAACGTTACATCTTTTGCTTGGTCGTGTGTGTGCGACGGCGTCACATGACTTGCAGGAACGACAGCGCTGCACCTGGCGGCGTCTCGGAACGACGCCCGCCTCGTCAACCTGCTGCTCAACAACCACGCGCCGGTCGACGCCGAGAACACGCTCGGACAGACGCCTCTCTTCCTGGCGGCGTTCTACAGCTGCGCCGACGCCGTCCACAAACTCCTGCTCGGTGACGCCAACGTGAACCACGCCAACCTCGCTGGGTGGACGCCGCTGCACGCCGTCGCCGAGACAGGAGACATCGAGGTGAACGCCGAACGTCGCTGACGCGCGTCACGTGTTACGTTTGTTGTCGCACGCTGCGCGTCACGGGCGCCTCAATTGTCGCACACTGAGCACAGGGCGTATCGTTTGCTGAGTGGAGCTCTGCTTTGGCTTCACCCGTAATTGAACCTTCCCGCTTCCCCGACTTGAGCTGTAGAGCAGCTTCACCTGAAAGAGTAGCGGCGAGTATCTTGGGTGTAAGAAGCTGTCCTGTAATGAGCTCAGGGTTGTTTAGAATTTTTGCGTCCAGAACTAGTTCAATAAATAGCTGGAGTAACTTTCTTCATAATAGGACTTGATTGTGTAGATCTGTTAGATGTGGAGTATAAAGGTGTTGTGAAGAGGATTTGAGCAGGATGTGGTGGTCGCCAGGTGCCATCGGGCACACCCGAGGGCACGGGGCGGACCCGCACACAACACTGCTGAACCTTGTCGCGGTTACGATGGCACGTCGTGTGGAAACATTTTCATTCCGGATAAAAATCCCTGATCTCACATTGCAGATGGCCAAGATCTTGGTTCAGAAAAGAGCGGACATCCGGATCTGTAACCACGAGGGCTGGACGCCTCTCCACCTCGCCGTCTACAACGGTCACGCCCGCTTCGTCACGTGGTTGCTGAGCCAAGAGGGCGTCGACCCCTCCGCGACCACGGGCCAGGGCAACAACTGTCTGCACCTCGCGGCGCAGCAGGGCCACGTGGGCCTCGTCGAGCTGCTGCATGACGGGATGGACGTCAACGCCAAGAACGCCGAGGGGCGGACAGCGCTGTATCTCGCTGTTCTCGGGAACCACGAGGAGATCGCGCAGCTCCTGATTGAGAAGGGAGCGACGGTGAAGGACGCGGAGCGGAACGGCTGGTCCCCGCTCCACGTCGCCTCCATCAAGGGCTTCCAGAGTCTCTCAAAATACCTCATGTCAAAGGGCGCCAACATCCTTCACTATTTCTCGCTGTGGCAGAGGCTGACCCTGACCGCGCCCAACGGGGACACCCCGCCCCGCCCAGAGCCCGCCCACTATGACGCCCATGAGCAACAGCCGATTAAACACGCCCTGCCCGAGAAGTTTAAGAGGAACCCGGGCGGGCACCACCACCACCACCACCACCACCACAAGGGCCCCAGGTGAAGAGGGCGAGGCGAGTCCGACATGGCGTCGGTGGAGATATTTTACAGCTTTTCCTGGGAAACGAAGAGGCGCAGGTTGTTTCCGGTTTCAGTTGGAAGAAACCGCGTCTCGATCTGAGGTCAGGTTGTCTGGAGAGGTGTGAGCCGTGGGACCATCTGGAGAGATTGTTGGGAGCCCGAAAAGAGAGAGTCAATCATTGATTGAACCCACCTTCAATTACCCACTTGAAAACGATTTACCTTGCTAACCCATCTCGAGTTCTCACACATTCAGTTAACCACTCAAACTATATAGGCTCTGAGTTCTACAGGTTGCATTTTGTTGCATGTACGAGTACATGTTCATACGGGAAAGTTTTTGAGGGCAATGTTTTCAGTTTTGTAATTTTTTTGCAAAAAGTTTCACTGTTGACACTTTGGTTTTTGTCTCATTTTGTGATCAACAAAAAACTCTGGACACTGTGTTTTCGGTTTTGCTGTGTCGTTTCTGCCCACTGCTGTCTCACAGCTCGTGCAGAGACGCTCTGGACGCCGCCAAACCCCAACAAAAACTTTGCGAAATCAATGGATCGGTGGTCTACATGATTTGTTGACATCTGTCGGAATTTGCAGTCAGAGTTCTACCACGCTGCCGTCACAGAGCCTCCAGTACGTGACCTCATTGTGGTAGAAGTGAGTTCACCCACTGCAAAAAAGGTTCCTGTGAAATCACACAACTCTTTTCTCGACCAAAGGTCTCGAAAAGTCATTGTGTGATTTCACAGGAACCATTTTTGCAGCGTGGGTGAACCCTTACATCCACACGAGCATCAGGCGAGTTTGAAGGACCTGCACCTGAGGTGGGAACCGGTGCACTGGATGCCCAGGTCCATCCCTGCATCAGGGAGCCCATCTCGAAAAATACGCAACGAGTACAAGTAAAGACTGTTCACCTGTGGCACAAATTAGCATAAAAGAATAATTTATGGTCGGTCCCACCTGCATGCATGCAGTGTTGGAGCGGCAACCAGTCAACAACAGCACAGACACTTGCATGGTTTCCACCATCACAAACTCTGACCCAAAGTTTCTGTGCTCTTCTGTCTGATAAAATCTGAGTTTACTTCAATTCTCAAAGTGGACATCTTTTTAAAACTCAGTTCAAGTTGAACTCTTCTGGCTCTGCGGTCAGTCAGTCGTGAAAGCCAAGAACGCACGTCTCGAGTTTCAAAACTGTTTTGGAAGGGGCCCATGCACAACAGACGAAAATGGAGCTGTAGCGCAAAACTTCTCACTGAAAGGATCCCATCGCTCTCCATCGAAACCTGCCCAAACAGGAGAGATCATCTCGGGTCATGATTCCCACCAACACCTGCCCCTGTTTCCCATGTGTGTCAAGAGCAAAACAAATCTTCACCGTCCGCCATGACAACACGAGGAACCGAGACCTGTCGGGTTCCTCGAAAGCCCAGCCATGTGGAGAGGCTGACCTCGATAGCAAGGGGCTTGAAGATGAAAATATTTTGTCCACACGCAAAGACACATATCCGGCGGAGCACTGTCCAACAGGTGTTCAGCAGGAGAACAGTTTTGGCTGGAGTCTGTGGGGCAAAGGCGTCTTCTTCATCGCCAGAGTTCAGGGACCGTGAAGCGATTTTGCATGAGGTACGTTGTTCGCACGTCATCGCGCAATTGCGTCTGAGATAGAACAGACATGGCTGTAAATCTTTGTGAGAGATAAACGAGCAAAGAACAAAATTTGACGCAATGATAAATAGATCCCTCAGTGGCGGCATGTTGGTGAGTGCATGGGACAACTTTTGCGTCGAAGAAGTAGATCAAAGTGCTCATGTAACGTTCAATCAATCATGTTCCCAAAGAGATTGTCAAAAAAGGACAAACACACATAAAAGTCCACCGTGCCAAGTTTCACGAGGACTTGGCGCGATTTGAAGGGCGGATCCTTTGAGAGTTTGGTCAAGAGGAGCACTTTTCCCAAAGTGCCTTCCCAAGAATGGAACAAAAGACACAAAGACACATCTTTGTGTTGTTTTTGGGGGGTGGGTGGTTCTCAAACCATGGTGCAGGCGTGGGGCAATGGTTTTTGGCTTCGACGCAGTCTCGTTTCCAAGATGGACGGTGGTACAGACAGAATTCACGTGTGGAACAACGCGACTCATTCATCTCGAGTCACGTGCCACTCTGTTTTGAGCAGGAGTATTCACAACACATACCTGCTCTGTGTTCTTATTTGGCACGCATCACTGAACTCAGATTGAAGTTTTATGCGCAGGCACATGGTGGGCATGGAGGGTCCCAAATACACGCCTGACGCCGGTTTCACATCGGATGCGTCAGGCGTTGCGTCCCTGCACAAATTAGTTGACGTTGGGTCGCAAAGCAGCGAAGCAACTAAATACCCTTCACTGATGCAGGGACGCAACGCGTGACGTTCTTTTGACATCCGGTGTGCAACATACCTTCAAAGCCAGATCTAGAATCTATTTCACGGCTCGTCGGAAAGCACCGCAGACCCAACCTGGGAAACAGTATCCGTTTCAGTGCGTGGTTCGACTTTGGGGAGACAGTACACGCATCGAATCTTTCGTGTCTCAGATCGACTTCGTTGGAGCCACTTTTCTTGTCAGTGAAACGGAAGACTGAATTTGCATTAGGACTTCATTTCTTCGCTGGAATTGGGAGACATTGACTCCAATCTCCACATCTAAAGTGCCGTCAACGTTGACTTCAATGGAATAAATTCACACTGGGCGTGTTCAATTTTAGCGTCGAACGCGCCGTGCGTCGTCTCTTGTGATGCTGCGCATTAACAAGCGCAGAGACAAAGCACGAAATCACGACGAACCTACATTAGAACAGGCTCAAGCCGATATCGAACGAGCCCATCAATGAAGTGAGCGCAGAAAAACGAACTCTGGCACGGCATACCCGAGTACATTGAGTATGTTGAAGCTCCTCTTCAGTGGCAGCGGTATGGGTTCGAGCAACAAGATCAACGACATCGCGGTGGAGCTGTGCGCGCTCATAGAGGGAGATGACGAGTACAGCGTCACCACCATGATGGACGACAAGATCCTCGTCATCAAGCTCGTGCTCTGTGCGCAGGTCAGTGTGCGTGTGTGCGTGTGTGTGTGTGCGTGCGTGTGTGTGCAGGCAGTGACACAAGACAGGGTACAAGTCTTCCAGAGGTGCTTGAATGTGTTTGTGTTTCTCCATCACCCTGGTGACAACGCCGTCCAGAACAACCCTCCCACACACTCTCTCCGGCTCTCTTTCTCTTTCTTCTCTCTACCTGTCTGGCATTCTGTCTATTTGTCCCTGCTTTAGTCTCTGTCTCACTCACTGCTGTCTGTCTGTCTGTCTGTCTGTCTGTCTGTCTGTCTGTCTGTCTGTCTTGACAAGAGTGACGACCCTCGTGACCTCCCCGGTGACGGCGCCGTTTCTCCGGCAGGTGCCGCGGTCCGAGTCGGACGAGTTCCACTACAGCTGGACGCCGCTGCACTGCGCGGCGCGCTGGGGGCAGCGCCACATCCTCGAGCAGATGATCGGATACGGAGGCATCCCCATCAACATCATGGTCAGTCGAAGCGGGACGTGGTGGAGCGGGGTGGGGTGGAGTGGGGCAGGACGGGGTGGCGCACAGGTAGGGTGGGGTCAAGCGGGTGGGAGCGAGGGCCATTGTGGACGAAGTGGAAGCGGGCGGGGGATGTAGCGGTGGGAAGGAAAAAGACTTGTTGAATCTCAGATTCCCTGGATCCGTGGGTCAAGCGGCAAACAAATTGTGATGCCACCCTCCAAAAGTGAAACATGTTTTGTAATTCAGGTTGTTGCTCCTTTCTCAAGGAGATCTGTCCCTGATAATTTTTTTTTTCAAACAAGACTCGAATAAATTTTTGCAACATTCTCTGAGCGTCTTTTGTGTCTACGTGCTGAAAAAGTCAGACCTGTGACTTGTGAACCAAGCTTGAAATGTTGAGGCAATTCTGCTCCACGAAATTGCCTCGGTTGACAGACACAAAGTCGTTGTCCTTTTGTCCGTGGCGTGTGTCTTTTTCAAAAGCAAAAAAGCCGCAAAGGTGCACCGCTCAAGATCGAAGCGTGACGATGCATGATGTGCCGTGGGCCACGTTCAAGTGTTTTATGCCCAGGTTGACAAGTGTTTCTCCCAAGACTCTTGCAAATCGTAGTGATTGATTCACTTGTGCGGTGATCCAGGGGCTCACCGCGTGCAAAATGTGGCTTCCAAAAACAAAGCCAAGGTTCTCGACACAGGTCGGTGTTTGATCGGAGTTATTTTGCAGAACATTACCTTCATTCACATCAAAGGGTGTTGCCTTGTTGACCAGAAGAGGGACTCACCTCTTGACGCATCCGGTGTGAAGCAGGTGTCAAACCACAACGCGTTTTGTTCCCACGCATGTCTGACACTTCTGTTTTCGAGCCAAAATCGAGCGCTCCTTCATCGTTGACCGTTTGCTGCGCATGCGCACAGGACGAGTTCCGGCGGACGCCGCTCTACTACGCGGCGGCGTACGGTCACCGCGCCGCCGCCTCGCTGCTCATCAAGTCCGGGGCGAGGAAGAACGGGCTCGACCGGGAGGGGTGGACAGCGCTGCACGCCGCGGCCAGGCACGGCCAGTCGGAGACGCTCAGGTCAGAACCAGGGAGGGACAGGGTTGGGTGTGTTCACAGGTGGGGTCAGGGAAGAAGTGAGGCGGGACGGCGATAGGCCTCGAGCATAGGTATGGGGTGAGACCAACTGCGGGGAGTTGACGCCTTTAGGTCAGTGTCGATCATCGATCAACAAGGCCTGTCGAAAGAATAGATCTATTGCTGTGCATTGTTCGGCCAAAACACTTTTCCCTTCAGATTCCTTGTTGAAAACGGCGCGCTCGTTGACTCGAAGGACAAACAGGGCTGGACGCCATTTCACAAAGCGGCGTGGGGCGGCCACGCCAGGACCATGCAGGTTCTGCTCGAGCTGGGCGCCGACGCCAACGCCGAGTCCCTCGCGGGGAACACGGCGTTACACATCGCCGCGTCCCGGAACGACGGTAAAGTCTGCAGCGTTCTGCTGGACCACGGTGCAAAGCCCAACGCCTGCAACAGCGAGGGGCAGACGCCGCTGTTCCTGGCCATGTTCTACAGGTGCGACGTGACGGCCAACATGCTGTTGTCCTGGGACGCTGACCCAAATATTGCCATGACGACAACAAAGTGGACGCCGCTGCACGCGCTATGTCGATCCGACAGCGTCTCTTTGCTGAAGACCGTGCTCAGGAAGGGAGTCAATTGGAAGTTGTTGAACTCTGAGAACTGGTCCTCGCTGCACGTGGCCTGTTACCATGGACACACGGATATGGCCTCGGCCCTCATAGAAGCCGGAGCCTCGACCGACGACCTGACGTCTAGCGGCTCCAGCTGCCTTCATCTGGCATCTCAGAAAGGTCATCTGGAAGTGGTCAAGCTTCTACTGGACAATTCCTGCGACATCAACCTCAGAACTGACAATGGGAAGACAGCCCTGTACCTCGCTGTGCTCAAGAACCACCTGGACGTGGTGAAGGTTCTGGTGGAGCACGGGGCGGACTTGGGCATCACGGAGGACCACGGCTGGTCCCCACTCCACGTGGCCTCAGCCAAGGGCTACTACAGAACCATCGTGTACCTGCTCCTCAAGGGGGCAAACATCCTCCACTCCGTTACGCTGTGGCACGTGGCGTCCAAATGGCTTTCCAAGCTCGCGGATCAGAATCCCTACGGGAAGATGTTCGCTCCATTCAGAGTGCATTGATCAGGGTACTTCGTTGTGTGCAATTTTTGTCAGGCAAGTTTGTCCTTCTGCGTCGGATCCAGCGTGGGCGTCCCAAATCCCTCCATAAAACTCTTCGCAGCAAGTCACCCTGCTCTTTTTAGCCTCCCCGCAAAATGGAAAACATGTTGGTGTCTTGACTATCCAGTAGATCCAGGAGGGCAGCTCCTCAAGACCGAGAATAATCCCCTTCTTTTGCCCCCGCCTCCAAATCAGAAAAATGGTCCTTTCGGAATTTTGAACAAAGACAGACGTGAAAATTGGGTGCCAGCTGTGATTGACCTCGGTCCCTGACTCTGATCCTGGAAGTGACTTGTTCCTGGATCCACCAGAAAAACTCAATGCTGGACCCGTTGGAGTGACTCTGCTCCTCTGGATCCACGGGAGAGACTCAATCCCGGATCAGATGGAGTGACTCCATCCTGGATCCGCCAAACCGACAACGCTGCAACAATGAAATTCCACGGATTTCCATGTTCACAGCTGAGTTTCACTCAAGTTGTTTTCACAGGTTTCAAAAAAGTTGAAACAGTCCGGACTGCTTTGCATTCTTGTGGATATTTCATGCGTCCCCTCTAAAATGCACTCGCGCGGAACCACCGATCTTTTCGTCTCCAAGCGCGTGGCTGCGTTCCCACGGAAAGAACTCGATAAATGTTCTGCAGGGATTCGGCTCCGTTTGCGCCAACCTGCGGAACCGACCGGAGCAGGAGCGGATCCCGGCCGTGACACAGACGCCCGAAGGAGTGTTCTTTGTCGAGGACACCCGAAAACGTCCAGAGATCCACCAAACGCGAAGTCTTTGGGACCGAATTTTGGATCTGTCCGATCACTCTGGATCGGAGGAGGATCTGCTTGGGTTAAGTGGCCCAAAAGAGCAATGTAACTGACTGCTTTTTGCGCCAGACACACAAAAACTTTCGTTCAAACACGCAATTTTTGTTGAAAGGAACAAAACCCCTTCTCCAAGGACCAAATCCATGGTGGATACCCCTGCTCCAGAACCCTGTGGATTCATCTCGTCAATGAGCCCTGGATCGGCCTCTGCTGTGTTTCGTGTCGTGCTGACGAAACACATCATCTCCAGCAACAGAACCACGAGTCTTGCGATAACACGTCCACACTTACCCAAAATGCATTGTTTTCAACGGGTCTCCAATTGAAAATGCATTGACAAAAAGTTTTTCTTCAAGTGATGAGGCTTCGGGCGCCCCTGCAGGGCACCGAGAACTTCGTGACTTTTCCGCAAAGTTTACCTAAAATCAACGAACAGCCCGAGGCAGCTTCAGCCAGAACTGATCGAATTCCTGATCGATCCTATTCGGGCTGTTAACCAAATTGCCCCACAACAACAACGCCGCATTGACAGATTCCAGCTGCGCAGACGGTTGAGATTCGAACCCACTGCGAGTCGATTCAGTGTCTGTCAGTCACGAAGTTTCACACTGCAAGTCGGGTTCACGCTGAACGCGTCACGGCATTTTGTCCCTGGACAAGTCCGCGCGCTGTGGCAAGCCCCTCGTCCCCTGTTTGCTGCGCTGAAATGAGCTTCGTGAGACGTGTCCAAACACCGAAAGCGACGGAGAGGAGGGGTATGCTTCACAATTTGAGCGCGTCGCAAGGGGAGATCTTGATCACTGCCTCACAGAAGCAGCAACGGCAAACGCGTTCCCGAAAATGTTGCACAGGGGAACGCGCTGTCCAACTGACTTTCTCCTGCAGACTTGAGCGGGGACGAAAAGCATGACGCCTCCAGTGCGCGCGGCCTGAGAGATCGTACTGATTTGGGTGTTCTACATATTCGATCACTCGATTGGCTCCCGTCACCACAAACAAACACTCGACAGGCAAAGTGCGACCGGGAAGCGCAGGGATCAGACATGAAAACTTGATCATCTACACTGGTAGCCATGCATAATGCATTCACCTCAACAACACTCGTGCGATGTACGTGAAGTCTGATATTGTACTCTTGTCCGACAGGTATAATTTTCTCTGAGGACAAAAATTTTCGTCACGAAAACAGTCCAGGTTCTTGTTTCTGACTGATTCGAACTGACGCACCAGTTCTTCTGAGAAGTTGCCGAGGGAAACCAAAAGAGAGTCGTCCACTGGCGGAAGTGCAGAAAGACCACAGGGAGAACAACAAGAGGAGTCCAGTTGTTTCCAGGCTGATCTGCGTGGATTTATACCAGAACGTCGCACCGGCCACATTGACCCGTTGACCTGGACAGGGACGCAACGCGTGCGCGTCTACTGCCTGAAGCGCTGCCTCTGGACCGCGAGAGACCCAGTATGGAAGAGATCCATTCGGACGTGCAGCCCCCCGACGCAATGCTCTGGAGCCCGGATCAGGTCGCGGACTGGGTGGAGCAGATCGGATACCCACAGTACAGGGTAGGTGTTTTCAGGCATATTCAGGGGACCAAAGGCGAGGTGGGGTGAACACTGAAGTTTCCAGACTCAAGTCCCTGTCCTTGCCATTACTCGTTGAAACATCGACATCAGATTCAACTGCAAGTAGACCAGACACGAGGGGAGTCAGATTGTTGTTTGGAACCGAAAACGCACACTTGGAAAGGTGCAAATGGAGGTCCGCGGCTGTTGTTAACAATCAATGGGTACATGTGCACTCAGGGGACACGAAGTGAACAAGAACATCCCGGAGCAAAAAGGAAAAATCAAAAACACAAAGGTTTTCATGGTTATTTGCCTCTTTTCCAGGAGTGTTTCGTCTGCAACTTTGTTGACGGCAAAAAGCTGATCTTGGTCACACCTTCAACTCTGCCCAGGATGGGTATCACAGACTTCACACACGTCAAGGTGGATAGTCTGCTCACACAGACACAGACACAGACACACACACACACACACACACACACACCAGTTGTCGGAACAATCCAATTTGGCTGACTGACGTCACGCACCTGTGTACTCACGCACACGCACACGAACACGCACACGAACACGCACACAGACCTGTAGGCACTCAACAATCCGCGGGTGACAGCAACGACCCCGACCTTGACAAAGCAGATGCTGGCCAGGTTCAGCACGGCCTTAATTTTGCACGTGCGGTGCCCCAATTGCCAGATCGCTGCCCCAGATCACCACATTTGTCCTGAATTTGCTCCCAGAGCCAATGACAGAATGACAGGTGACCAAATGGTATCTGCGTCACCGATCTGACAATTGGGACACGTCGGAAAAGGACCTGACGTGTTTGCTGAACCTCCGTATTGACGCACAACGTTAACTCCGGAAGATTCGTCTCTGAGACAACGGGCGTCTGATGAGCGGTTCCTCCACAAGATTTCACATATTGGGATCAGGCGGATCTGAAGTTGTCAGAGGGGTCGGGTTCTGCTTCGAGATCAGAAGCGAGAGACAGAGACAGAGACAGAGACAGAGACACACAGACAGAGTTCTACAACTCTGCAATCTCTAAACATGTCGTACGAGCTAGCATTGTGGTAGAAATGGGTTCTCACCCCACAAAAAAGGGACCTGTTCAATCACACAACTCCTTTCTCAACCAAAGGTCTCAAAAATCATTGTGTGATTTCACAGGAACCTTTTTTGTGCAGTGTGAGAACCCTGTCAGACACACAGAGACAGAGACAGACAGACATAGAGAGATAGAGAGATGTTCGCGGCTGCATCTCTACCTCTGCATATCTCGACTCGACTCAAGATTGACAGTCAAACCTCAGGTGACGAACGTTCGCTTTCTTCACTTTGCAGCACATTGCTTCTTCGATTCGCGATCTGCTTAACGTCGACGAAGAGAAGTGGGGCAGATCCATCACCCTGCCTCCCAGAGACCCTTTGGGTGAGTAGATCTGTCACCCTGTATCCCGAGGACCCTTTCACTTGTGCATCAACCGCACCTCAAGACCAGTGTGAATCAGGCCTCAGAGCTTCAATCGTTGGTACGAACATCCACTTTTCCTTCAGGTTTGTTCTTGGAGCAGAAGAGTCAGAAGGGGAAGACGTCGGACGCGCTCTCCTATCCCGAGTTCGTGCAGGGCTTCGCAGACATGAAGTGGGGGCCGCCCCTCTCCAACCAGTGCCTCCTGCAGCCGCATGACTGAGGATCAGGGGGCCGGTGGGGACAGGTACAGAGCCAGTGGAGACGTCGGGGTCCAGTGTGGACCAGGGGCGGATCTTGTGGGACTTGGGGCAGATTCAGTGGGGACTCGAAGTGGATCGATCCAGTAGGGACACGGGAACAGATCAAGTGGGGCCTGGTGCAGTTCCTGGAGGTGGCGAATGAGGTTTGGGACTCTCTCTGAGTTCGCCACAGGTTTGCCGTTCATTGTGGAAAGTGTTTCGACGATCTCGATATCATTTTTGTTCAACTCTCACAGACTTTGACTCAGACTTAACTCTTAGGATCTTTTTAAGGAAAATTGTACGCGTTTTAATGTTGTTCGATCTGCTTCGTGAATCTTATATAATCCCACATTTGATGGGAGAAACTGTGAAATTGTGTCGTTTGATTTGAGCTCCTGTCGTCTGGGGCCTTATCTCCCTCCCCAACTCATCTTGCACCCGCTTCTTTCAACCACTGCCCAAACCTCTCCACCTGCCTCAATGTCATGGAGCCTTCTTTCCCTTCCCACAAGTGCCGCGCTACGAGTAGTCTCGCCCCCATCTTGTCGGCTCTCCCGCAGGAATGTCATGCAGACGAGCCAGAATCGCGGGCAGAAACCAGACTCAGTCCTGACTCTTCTTGCGTAAACATTTCGTTTGGTGCATGTCTGGGGCTTGGGGAGGAATTTGGCACAGGGAGTTTACTCTCCGTGGATTGGTCCAGTTCACGCCCCAAGTAGATCTAATCCAGTGCACGGATTCGCGAATAAAAACACGAATTGCAATTTTGGACGTTCTTTTTTCTCGTACTTTTGTTGGCGGAGGCGCCAAAATAATACTGATTGTGTAGAACAGCTGGACGGGTTGTGTTCGGATGACCCTATGTTTCTGTGCACATTCAAATGCATCAAGAACCAAGACGTCAATTTCGGTGTGTGGTGCAGGGGCATATTCATTGTCCGATCGTTGGCGTCCACCCCCTGAAGGGCCGACTGCAACCTTGAACACGTGAAAATGCAAAATCTGTGTACACGGCGCAAAACTGCAAAACTGCAAAACTGCCGGGCTACAGGAGGCGTCGGGCCCCGGACCCGACTTGGTGCACGACTGTGCCACTTCACATCAGCAGTGGATGCAGCCGCTATTACACAGCAACCGAACGAGTCGACGCGGCACAAAAACAAGTTTAGTCTTCATTTTCCGGAGTCCTTCAAAGGTGCTTCACCCGGTCGACTCGTTGAGCGCATCCGGCGCCGTCGCTTCCTCCTCTTTGCGCCTGCGCGCGACGTCTGCGCGTCGCTCCTGCTGCGCGCGCAGTTTGTCGCGCATCTCGCACAGCCGCCGCTCGCGGTTTTCGGCGGCCACCTCCTCCTTGGTGCGCACGTGTTCCTCCTTATCCTGCGCAAAAGATGCAAAAAGGTGCGACAAGCAGCACTGAGGAACCCAAACAAAATTCATCCCCAGGATGCAACATGGCCAGACCTGTTCTGTGGAGATTGGACGTGGCGTGGCCAGTTGCTCTGCGTGCAGCAAACCTTTTTGCTTTCGTCGAGCCACCAACAGCACGCAAAAAGCCATGACAACATTGGTGGTGCGAGAAAATCCTTTGGTCTGTGATGACCTGGCCTTCACGTAAAACCCAATGCAACAGGTTCCGTTTCAAACACCTTCCAGAAAATAACAAGTCAGGGGGCGGTGGCCCTGACCTCTGCACCAACCAGACATTCAAACCCAAACTGTCCACCAGAAGACGAAACAGATGCCTCGTGGATGAACAATCCAAAACTCAAAACAAAACTTCCATATCCTGTTTCTGAATTGTGCATCCGGTGTAAATTTGGAAAGAGGAATGATTTTTATGTAAGATGATGAACCCTGAGCCCCTGCGGCCTGCCCCTGGGTCTTCCCCTGGGTGGCACCCGAGGTTGACGGTGGAGGGCGGCACCTGTTGCATTGCGGCGAAGGCGTCGAGCGCGACCTGCACGTCCGACTTGCTGCTGACCGCCTGAATCTTCTCGATCTTCTCCTGCTCGCGTTGCTGCCGTGAGAAATGGAATGGAAACACGCTCTCTGTTCTGGTGGCTTGAAGACTACGTGAGGCACAGCGCATTGAAAGAAGTGACGAAAACAGGTGAGAGAGAATCGTTTTGTTTTGGAATTTGCCCCCTGAATGAGGGTGAGTCCCTCAGTTGGTCAGACCGAGGATCAGGAGAAGCAACCAACCTGACACGGTCCCTGCAACTGACCTAGACCCGTCAACTTTGGAAAAATTTAGAATGTGCAAAGATAGGGATAAAGCCCAATGTCGGCTTCAGAGGGCGACACCCCGGCCCCTGGATTGACTGCGGATCCTCAGAGAACACAAACTTTTCCGCTGACCAGGAGGCCCAGGGCCCCAGGTCTCCCAGACCACACCTTGCGTCTCTGCTCGGCCCTCTGGAGCTTCCGCTCGATGTCCTGCAGGGTCATCTTCCGACGTCGCTTCGACTTCCGCTCCAGGGTCGCGAGTCGTGTCGGCAGCTGCGGCTTCCGGTCGATAGGGGGCAGCTGGTGGGCGTCAGGGCGGCGATGCATCCCCGGTGGCGTTTCCATGACGATATCAAACGCGAACCTGTCGAATTTTGGGTCATGTGATTGGAAATTATGTGTCACCGCTGTCAGTATCTTTTCTACACACGTGTGTGTCTGATGTCTTTCTCTCTCCCCCCCTCCTGTCTCTCTGTCACACACACATACACACAAACACAAACACACACACACACACACACACACACACACACACACACACACACACACTGGCAAGTGCTCACCCTCCTGCTGCCCTTGAGACGGGTCTCTGCACGAGTCCTTCCCTCTCCAGGGCCGCCGTCCCGTCCTCCGGCTGCTCCCGCTGCTGCCCCCGCCGCCCGCGATGCCTCCGCCTCGCAGGCTTCCCCACCACGCCGAGATCTGAGGACAAGCACAACAACCGTGAACTTGGTCTGGAGGACCAGGCAAAAATTGAAGTCCACCAGGGGCCCAATTTCAAGATCGGCCTGTCTGGATCATTTGCCTTTTCCGACAACGTACTGTTTGTCCGCCCTTTCAAGTCGATTTCATCGGGCTGATTTGACCGAATTTTACGACCACCACGCCACGCACCACTGGTCAATTTCAACTCCAGAGAGTCAGAGATAGAGACAGAGACGGACATGCAGAGATGTGAGTGACAGAGAGGAAGGATAGGGCAAGGGATGTCATGGGAGATAGGGGGAGGGAGAGACAGAACAAAGAGAAGAGAATGTGAGGTTTTAACATGATGTGGGTCTCATGTTGAACGAACCTTGTACGAGCTTACCGAGGTCGGTGGGGGTGTGGAACCCGTCCTCCACCCCCTGCACGGCGTCAGACCCTGAGTCCTCCGTGACCACGCCCTGATACTCCCGATCCTCGAAGCCTGAGTCTGCGCTCTGGTGAGAGACCTGCGGGACACGCAACGGGAAATAGGGAGGAAACAACAGCTGTGCTAGGCTGCAACGTAGACTGAATAATGATGATTTTTCTGAAAACAAATCAAAAAGACTAACAGTCTGCAGACAGAAAATATTGTCTGTATCATTTGAAGAAGAACAGAAATGCATTCGTGGCAGGTCTTCCAAAACTGAAGTGAAGTTTTTTTTCTGGAGCTTCAGGACAATTTTGCAGTTGGGCTTTGGAGTTGGTGGACCCGCCTCAGTCTGGCCGCGGTCTTTCGCTCGACTTCTGCGCTGTTGATCCCACTGCCCTGTGTTTACGGGCAGATCTTCCACGGAACCTCTGGTCTCCCGAACCTCAGAGTTGGCGGACGCGCCCCTGTCTCCCCGCAGTCGCTCCCTCGATCCCTGCCGCTCCAATTGCTTCAACTGATGCTGCTTCCGCCGCTGAAAAAAGGGAACACAGCCACAGTCCCAGCGGTTGAGATTGCTGGTGCTGTGTTGTTCTGTCCTTCTGCCCATTGTAGCATTCTCCAGTGAGCTGACGAGTTCTTACATCAAACACTCAACTTGTAGTGATCACTTCAGAACAAACCCAACGGTTGTTCAACAAAGTCTATAATCACAAATCGTAACTCTCGATTGTTTATGTGGTAAGAATGGCTGTTCACTCGGACAGAGATCGACCTTTGTGTGCATGCTTGACTTTTCACACACGAGTTGGTCTGCCCCTGGGTCCACCATTGACTCACCTGCAACAAGATAGGTCCAGGCTGCGCTGAGTTGCTCTCTTTCACCTGGATCGTTTTGCTCCGGGGTCTCTCCAACTTCGGCGTTCCCTTCGGCGTTCCCATAGGCGTCCCCTTTGGTGTCCCCTTGGGGGTCCCTTTGGGAGTCCCCTTCGCACTGCTTGCACGCGAGCCCGCTTCAGGGGGAGGTTTCTCGGCAGGTCTGTCCCCGTCGATCTTGGGAGCGATTCCAACTTGACTGTGGCCGCAGCCCATGGTTGCACGTGAACTCTCAAGTTGACGTTGGTTCAAGAAACACGACACAGCAGCAACATGAACACCGTGAAATTTTGTCCGTGGAAAAGAGCATCATTACACTCTTCTTTCTCCAAGACACAGATGCATTTTGCATTCTTGATGAATGCCCGTCACAATCGTGAATGTCTGTCATTTTTTGCCATCATGCATCAGAGTCAACTGCCCTTGTTCGCTGCAGTGGATGGTGCAGCTCTCCGCATCACTTTCAAATCCGAAACAAAGCGATCAAGTTGATTTCTCAACGACTTTTTTTCCTCAAATTTTCAACATGGCTGCAGGAAGTAAGAGTGTAGTTCAATGTAGTCTCAATACGAAGCAATAAGTAGCAGCAGCTGACGGATCGATGAAGTTTTCATCGGAAAGGACATGACAACACACTCTGCAGGGAGCAACGGAAGTAAACATGAACGTCACTCGTCGTGTCGTCGTCACGAGACGTATGCAGCGCTGGGGTCCCAGGGGAGGACAGAGAATGTGCAGTGCCCGGCTCCCGTGGGCTGCAGGATAGAGACAGTGCGGCGCCTGGACGTCACGCCAGGACAGACATACTCGTGCGAGTACTTGAGCCTCAGGGGAGGGGACACTTTTGGGCCGTGCCTGGTTCTCAAGGAACGAAGCACAGCAGCAGGCGTTGCGGAGTGGGGATCTTCGGGGCAGACTCATCTCACCACAATGGGAACCTCACTGAAATGTGCCCATCCTCACTTCACCCACACGAGTAGTCTCACGGGATTTCCGAAGAGGCAGATTGCAGTTTTGCAGCAGAATGAAGACAATGAAAATAGAACAAGATCTTCAAAACGCGTTGTTGCATCTTTTTATTTTTTGGTAACATTCTTAAGAGTTAAAAATTACCTACATAAATCAAGAAAATATTACGCCAATCAAAATCCATATTCTGTTTTTGCATTCAAACCAGTAAAATGCACACTACACAATCAGTCCCTCAACACACCTCGAGTAGTACTCACAAGTACGCGCCAGAGCACACTAATACTGCAGCAACATCGCAAAGAAAATATCAACGGTAAATTCCGGCCAAACAACACAGCTCGAGTCCGCACAATCCGCCGTGAATAGTTTTCAAGAAATCGTTCCACAATATTGCTCAAATGGCACATCAAATTTGCGTCTTTCAATTCGTGAATTTTCAAAGTCGAAAACTGGTCCTTCGCGAAAACCTCTCATGAAGCGACATGTCAGACAACACAATGCGAGCAAAGCGGACTGAAGCTGCTTCCAGGCGGCGATGCGAGGGTGTGCGCAGCCGTACTGAGTGCAAACGTGCCGGATTCTTCTGAAAATCAACTTTCTCACGGGCGCATCCAGGACCAAGGTCCGGAGTGAGAGGAGGTGGGAGAAGACAGAGCTCTGACCCACAAGGGGGGGGGAGGAGGGGGACAGGGGTCTGACCCGTCTTGGGGTGGGAGCTGGGGTGCAAATTCGGTCCAATGGGGAATGAAACAAGAAGGCTGCGCCTAAAAAGCGCGCGGTTCACGCCACAACCTCATTATTTACAGAGAATTGGAGAACTTTAGTCAGTTTGAACAGGCCATGTTAATTTGAGCCCGCCCATGTTGAGTTACCCTGGGGGGAACTCAACATGCTGAAAATTTGCCAGAATCATTTTTAGCAAATTTTGGAAAAAAATCAAAAAAATATTTCCTATGTTGAGTTGTGGGGCCAAACATGGCCAAAAAATGAAAAATGCTTAAAATGGCCTCAAAATGATCCTGGCTAATTTTCACCACGTTAAGTTACCCCTTCCGTACATACATACAGACTGATGGTCATTCTTTAAGCGCGCGGACAGATTGAACCGCGCGCTTAAAAATTCAAAATGTTTCAAAAGTCTGCGGGATTTTTCAGCGGTTCAGCAGAGGAATCTTGAATGGATACCTCATGGTCCTGGATCCTGGATCCGCCCAAAGCGTACAGACAAGGCTAATTCCACCAACTTCCATCTAAATACCTAAGAAAAACTTCTTTTTCAACAACATCAAAAATCTTTTTCATCCGCAGGAAATTTTGTTCATTTCGAGTTTTGGCGTCAGTAATAAATGATTAAAAATCACACGGACAGTATCAAGTGAACATCCATTTCTCCACACCAAAGAATATCGACAACGTTCGGTATTGTGGCTCTGACAGTGGACAGAAGTTGACCGCACATTTCAGGAAAGTTTGCGCCGCAAAAGGAGTTTTGAGTAAATGTTTGAGCCCCACTCGTGAAGCCATTGGTCCAAAATTCCTTTTCCTGAATGTCCGGCCACGGCCAAATCGCCAAACTTCACATGTTCCATTTGCAGGGCGCCCACCGACCGCGGTGAGTCCGCCCCTCAAACGGAACACGCCCCACTGACAGCATTTTTGCAGACGGAAGCGGAAAGCACGTGCTCACAAAGTCACACGGTTCCATGTGCAGACAATGCATTCGTATATCACACACCAGGATGAGCCAATCACAGCAGGGGGAGTGCGTGCAGAGGCGCAACGCATGCGCGCGCGCAGACTCAGCCTCAGGACCAAGACGCTCGCCGGGTCGGCATTTTTTTCCTTTAAAAAGCAAGCATTTGTCTTTGTTGCATTTGCGAAACGAGTTCAACTGGTGAGTAATTCTGGAAAGAACCCTCCCCCCTGTTTCTTCCGTTTGAAACATTCACCAAAGTTTCAACCCACATTTTCAACCAGAATATGAAAGGCTGACTTCTTCATGAAGCTGCGTCTGCGCGTCCTTTGCACCTGTGTGTTGGATCAGGAGGCGCTTCTATCCCCAACACCAACACACACACATTTCTCCATAATACAAAGATTCACTCACAACACTTGCACTTTGTACACACCATCGCCACACATGTGAGCGAAACTTTGAAACTGAAGCGTCCGGAACAGAATACTCTCAATAAAGAAACTGAAAACAATTTCCTCGAGTCCAGAAGCGAAAAACGTCCAGTTCCTCCAACCTTCTCGTTCTTTTCAACTTTTCAAGTCAGGCTTCGACAAAAGAAAACCCAGTGCGTTCTAAAATGACTTTCACACCTTAAAATTCACACAGACTAGAGCGTATCTACACACAGTGAAAAATACATCAAGCGCTTCACATTTACACAGTTGCAAATCATACAGCCAGCTCCTCGTGCAGATTTAGATCCACATACACAAGAAAGCATCATCTCAGTCAAACACTCCATCATGAGGTAAGGAATTGTACACTGAGCCCGTTTCTCACTGGGTACGCCGCGCGCTGCGCCTTCATGGTCAGTCGGTGTTACAACCCTGTGCAAAACAATGGGCCATGCGTCGTCGCAGGCTGCGTCCAAACGATGACTTAGAGCCATTGACAGGGTCTCAACGCCTGATGCACCCAGACAGAAATGGGCCTGACCGTCTTCTGTACAGTATGTGCGCCACAACTTTTCTGTACACACGTCACAAGCGAGGGTTGAATTTTTCTTTGATAGATCCGGATAACAGATCGGCAGGTTTCCGAACTGTAACATTCATAACAGTCCAATGCGAGCGACAACATTCAACCACAAGAGTCATTCGTGTCAAACGTTCAGGTGTGTTCGAAAAACGCGCCGAACGCTTCGCTGGCCATTCGCACCGTCAGGCACGGCTCCACGGGGTCGTCCCGCTCCCTGACCCGCCACGGGTTCTCACGCTCGTGGCCCGCAGTGTGTTCAGCGAGTAAATCGAACACACGAGCAATCGTACACACCTCGAACGTTTTCGAGTAAACAGAGCCTCGTCATTCATTTACTTCTGCTACAGAAGATACATCCGCATCTGTTTCAATCCATTAATCTCACCGACTGAATGTTGAAAGACTCTGGTGCAATAAGCACCTTGTGAGGCCAGCTTCGTACTGGGCGCGCCCTGCGTTGCGTCTCTGTGCCGCGTACCGCGCTCTCGCTGCACTGACTGCGCACGCAGACGGAACGCATGGTGCGCACAGTGCGAATGACAAGAGGCCAAAACACCTGCGGTTTGCAGTAAGTAATGCTTGTATCACTTGCGCTTGCGACGCAACACGCGTATAGATCTGAGAGAACGAGAGTCCTGTTCATTCTGGGGGGTCACAGAGTTCAACTTGACGTGCCCCAGGAAAACATGAGAAAAATAGCTGAACTTACGAGACTCTTTGAGAACAAAGTTCCAACTAAAACTGGCCTGAAATCTGTCCGAATTTCTCAAACGAAATCCGTCGGAAGAATTTTCTCCTCCGGCAAAAATGAAGTCAGTAAAAATGAAATTCGAGATGATTTGATCATCTTTTGACACAAATCCAAAACTCAAAGCACGATTCGAAAGAAGACGTGGTCCCATGTTGCAGTCACGGATGAAAAGATTCTGCAAGATTCTCCGTTCAATTTCCCTGCGAAACATCTCTCAACCCACAAACCCCCCACACCTCGCTGGGGATTAAAAGAAACATATAAAAAGGAACACAAAACAGACTAGAAATATGTCAGTGGACGAAGTTGGTGCCTCAACTGTGGCCAGTGACAACTTACAATCCAGGTAACTTCTCGCCAGATCCAACCTGTTCTGCCGAGGTCGCGATCGATCTGGAACCTTCAGAGTCGCGATTGCAAGGCGTCCGTGCTTGAAATCAATCAGAACCAGTGTAGAGACAGCAACAACGGCCACATCGGGCGTGTTCGAGTTGGTGCACCTGTGCGATCAGAACGCAGTTTCCCATTCGGTGCGCCAAGTCGAACAGAACCATTCCCATTCACACAGATCGTTCCTCACAGAAACGACTGAAACAAACTAAAGCCAATATAACTAGGAAATTGCCTATGCAGGGTCCCGGATCACCTCTTCGGAGAGAACTTGGGGTTGGTGGGTGCCTCAGTGAAGGAGCGCAGTTCGTAGTTCGCCACTCGCGAGTCGTATTCGAACTTGTCTCTCGCGAAGATCATGCGCATGTCTGTGTGCAGGTAGATCTTACTGGACTTCGAGCTCTGGAATCTGGAAGGCGAACACAACGACAATGTGAATGTGTTGTCGAAATCATTGGGGAGGGAGGGGGGTTTGAATGCGGTGACCACAACAGCGAATGATGCGACCTGCTGTGGACACTGACAAACACAAACACATGTGTGAGTGTACACACGCACACACACACACACACACACACACACACACAATGAAAAACACAGGCGCGCACGCGTTTCCTGCCTCTTTCGCCTGCTGTCTCTGTCGTCTCTCACCTGAGGTGTATGAGGTATCGGATGTAGACCGGTTGCGCCACGTCTTCCGGTTTGACGCCGCGCGCCGCCGACGCCGGCATGTAGAGCGTGCGCTGGCGCAGGAAGGTGCCGCACTGCGCCGGCATGTCCGTCAGGTCGTACACCACCACGAACATCTTCACCACCGTCTTGTTCGGGTTGAATAGCGTCTGTAGGAAAGAACAAGAACAGTTGACAGTGTCTTGTCGCACAGGGACGGTCAAATTCAGACTTGGCTCTGCATGTGTGTGTGTGGTGTGTGTGTGTGTGTGTGTGTGTGTGTGTGTGTGTATTCATTCTCAGACTGCAGAACATGCACTGTTGTTCCTCACTCACCACTTGGACGGTGCCCTTTTTCGGGATGTGATAGCCTCGTCGTCCGAGCATCTCCAGGTTCACGTGGCCCTGCAACAATCACGTGCACCATACAAGTGCGAAACAAAAGCAACACGCGTTGAAGACGCACGGTCTCTGTGCAATCTTACGGACAGGGTGTGTTCCAGAAATGCTGTGCTGATAAGTATGGGGTTGACGTTGTGTCACGGAAACGGAGAACTCACGAGGTATGGGGAGGGCGCGTTGTCGTCGGACAGGTTGAAGAAGAAGGCCGTCACCGGAAGCGTCACGTGCTTCGGGCAGAAGGCGCCGGAAGCACCGATCTCGACGCTGAACCCGTCCACGACGCCCGACGGCTCGAGACGCCCGTTCAACAGCGACTCCTACGCCACAGAGGCAACACAGTTTCAGAGGAGAGTTTATGGAGCGGACGCTCTCGTACTGTGGAAAATCCCTTCCCTGCTGTGTGGAGGGGGCGGGGGCTCTGAATCTGCTCCTGCTCACCTCGAAGTTTCCGAGGAGGCAGTTGGTGGAGGCGGGCGCGCTCGTGCTGTAGAAGCGTCCGTCCCGGTTCTCTCCCGTCTCCTCCTCGTTCTTGTTCCGTCCGTCCAGGTTCACACAAGATAGCGAGCTGTAACCACAACCACAAGGGTCTTCAATCTCAACCACAGGGGTTACGACCACAACCACAGCGGTTACAACCAGATTCAGGCGCATGTTGCTCAAAAGGCGCGTCTGAGATTCAAGGGCGAAGGCGGGTTGTCAGTGCAAGCTATTGCCCGCAACAGGTGCCGTTGCTCTGCTTGGAAAACCCAAGGCACCAACAGAAAGCGACTAGGTTTCACTCCAGAAAATATTTTCCAACTTCGTGTGCTGTCTGGCAGAACATTTTCACGATGGTCGGGCAACTGCACCAACCCTGGATCTACTCGAGGAAAACACCGTGTAGCAAGGAAACACACCGTGTCCAGGAAACCACGTACTTTTTGATGGCGCGCGGGTTCCTGAGCGACTCGTCGTAGTCGAAACTGTCCGACGGTCGCTTCTTCATCGGTGCCTGGAGAAAAACGCGCCACTTTCAACCGGAAGTCATAACTTAAAAAGTTTTCGCGAAACAAACACGCTCAAAACTTCTGGGAAATGCAAGCCACACGGGACCACTCACAAAATCTACCGACTGAATCAGACTGAATTTGACTGGTCACTCACTGGACTGGACTGAAGCGGGAGTCCGGTGGAGGCGTGGAAGATCATGTTGGTCGAGTTCTGCAGGTTCTTCCGGAAGAGGGCGCGCTCCTGCGACGTCGGGATCGGGCGCGAGCTGCACGTTGTCACAGCCTCGTTCTGAAACATCAGTCTCGTTCTGAAACATCACAACCTCATTCTGCGTCCTCACTGAGCGTGTGCAACGAAACGTTTCCTGGAGAGACAGCCTTTTTGGCATTTGCGCACCAGTAAGTTCAAGCTCCTCCGTCTCACCTCTTTGTTGATGATGTTCATCTCCCGCATGAGCGTCCTGTACAGCGGACTCGCCTTGTTGATGCCGGGCAGCGCCGGCGGCGCCGTCGCGTCCACCAGGTGGCGTCGCAGCGACTCAGAGTCAGAAACGCTGCGTTTCAGCGCCGACCCGCCGCACGACGGCGTCGTGACGCTGCTGACGGCGTCACCAAGACGACGCGACGGTGACGTCTCAGCGACGTCGTCCTCCGCTTGGTGGTGATGGCCGTTGCTCACGTGGTGATACCCGTTGGTCACGTCAGCGTCGACGTTGTTGGGCGATGAGGAGTCAGGGTCCGCTTGGCAGACGCCGTTGGTATACTCTGCAGTACGGGCCTCGACGCCGGAAGTGATGACGTCATCATCGTCGTTTCCAGCCTCGTTATCATCGTCTCCCAAACGAAACAAAACTTTCTCCTCTTCCTCCTTCACTGTTGCGACTTCCTTCACCTTCATCTCTTGACCTTTGCTCTTCATAAAGTCCTTGGCCTTGTTTGGTGACCCCAGAGCGTCCGACATGTCGCCGCTGTCACGACGTCTGTACAGAACCTGCTGACTCTTACTCGAGCAGATTTTCAGTGCTGGGGACTGAGATCGCACTTGTGATGGTGACTTCAACTTTGGCTGAGCTTCGTTCGTCTCCTCCGTTTTTGGACTTTTCGCTTCCGAGATTTGCACGCGGGTTTTGGCAGAGATTGCGTTGTCACTCGTGGCTGAAGACACCGACTTGGAGAGAGCCTGCTGGAGCGTCTCCTCTCCGAAGCTCGAGAAAATGGTGGTGAGATCTTTGACTGCGGTGGACGCGGGATCGATGGAGTCCGGACTCGGGGTTTTGGCCAATGGGCTCGGCTGCCTCTTCCTGTTCCTGATGCTGAGGCTCGCGAGGTAGTTCTGGATGTCTTCCGGGGAGAGAGGGTCCGCCGAAGGCTGCTTCATGTTCTTCAGGTATTTGTCTATTTCCGGTGAGGACTGGTCGCTGTCGGCGCTGTCGCTGCACGACGCTGCGTTGAGGCGCCACCTCCCGTCATCCTTGTGGTAGTACCCTTGTCCCGGGGATTTCTTGCTGAACAGAACCTTGGGGCTCTTGGGGACCCCGAGACCCAGGTCGGGGTGAAATATGTCCAGGCCCGGGGCCGAGTGCGTGTCCAGGGAGAGGGACGCTGGCGACGCCTGGCGGGTGAATTTCTTCTTGGGGATAGCACCAGTTTGTTTGAGGAGATCCAGGGCCTCTTCATCCGGGGTCGGGGATTGGTCCGCTACTAATGCTGTGGCGGTGGCCGCGACAACGGCCTCTTGTGCGCGCAGTTCCTCAAGTGTTGTTTTGTGATAATCCTTCTGCATGTGATAAGCATCTTGAAGACTGTATTTCTTCAGCGGCGTCGTCGTCGACGCCGCGTCCGACTTTTTCTTGATTCGCATTGCTTTTGACTGTTGCATAGATGGCGCTGCATGGGATTGTTGCCGGTGCCCTCTGGGCACTTCCTGAATAGATCTTCTCTTCTCGAATCTTTTCCCGTGTTCTGCTGGCCACTGTCCAGGGGTGTAATCTGCAGGACCAGAAGGCATGGTGGATTTCACAGAAGGCTGTTGTTGCTGATTTACCCTGTAACCTTGCATTTGCATTTGTTGTTGCTCCATGAGATATTGTTGCACGTGGTGCTGTCTGGGCGGCACCATGCTGGCGCGTGGGCGCTGCGGGGACACGAACTGCGGTACGTCTCGGTAGAGGGCGTCCGGCGGCTTCACCACGAGCGGGGACAGCGTGCTTCTGTTTCCCGCTCCCAGCGCCCCTGTCCCCGCGGCCGCCCCTCGTGCCCCCGCAGCCCCTGGATACTCCAGGGGTCCCTCCTCGGCCGGCGGCGCGCTGGGCAGCGGGTGGTGCTGGTGACACGGCACGACGAGTAGCTGGTTGTCATGGCGACGCGGGAGGCAGCCCATGGTGACGCGGACGCCGGCGGCGTTGCCGGAGAGGGCGCAGACGGGGAAGGTGTGCCACTGCGGCGTCTCCCTGAAGGCGCTGATACAGAACTCTCCCGGGGGCGAGATTCTGCAACCAGAACATTTCGGGCAATTCAAAACTCCCAGTAAAATCGTAACCCATTCTCCCGCCCCTCTGGGTTGTGTCCCAACGAACGCACCTGTAGCCGACGTTCCTGGGCGTCTTGCCCCGAGTCAGGTTGAGCCAGGCGCTGAGCTGAGAGAAGTGCAGGTACGACTTGATGGCCTGGAAGAGCTCGCGCGGCCGCACCGCGCCCTCCACACCCCTGCAACAGATACGCGCAGTGCAATCCGAGGGTCGTGTTTTCCATCCCCACTGCGGCCTTCCACTCGAGGTGGATGGTGGTAGGCACTGCATGGTGTGAGTCAGTGCTGTCTTCGCAAAATGTTTCAGTGCCACTGTTTCAAAAGAAACGGCAATGTACAAGAAGAGACTTGTCGCCTGATACGCAATTGTGGTGTGAGACACTGAGATTCCACCCCCGGGGCCTGACCTGCGCGGCACGATCTGGACGGTCCACTGCTCGAGCAGCACGTAGTTGTCCGCGGAGGACGGCATGGCGACGTCGACGGCGGCGGCCTTCTCGGCGCCGTGCGCGCAGTCCTCGTACAGCAGCACCTCGATGCACATCGGGATGTGGTTCTTCCACAGCACGTGCATCTGGTGCCGCAACGCCTCTGCGCGCTTACACTGAAACGGGACGCGCCGGTCACTCCCAATGTTGTTACACCCAAGCACGTTGATCGATTGAAACGGACTGAGGGGGCCGTTTTACGCGAAGTGCTGCAAAGCAACGCACAGCAACGTCACCAAAGAGTCCACCCCCAACCCGCGGGATGCTGGCCGTGGGCCCACGCGCAAGCAGTATGTGTACCGAATCCACATGCAGAGACCAGGGAACGGCACTGTGACAGAATCACACAGAAATTGACGAATGGACTTCAGCAGAGCGTTGGTCCAAACATTCGTATACTCGTGAAAACAATCACAGGGTGGACGAAGCGCTGTTCAGGTGAGGGAAATGGACGGCCTCCAACTGTCCTCGGCTCCACTCCCGACTGAATCCAGTTTTCAAAACAGATGCTCATTTTCACAAATTTGTGGCGCTTCTTATCTGAACCAGTTTGCCCAGGCTTTGAAAGTCGTGCAAGCACGAAGCGACAAAACATACAGACACTCGTTAACCCATTTAGTACAGACAAGGTCGTAACCTTAGCCTTTTTACTCAATATTTAGGAAGAGACTGATCAGAAAGCAAGTGGCACTGATGGAAATGGTCCCGGGGCCTGCTGGGAAGTGTAGCTGCCTCCCAGGACCCCAGCTCTGCAAGATTACGGATCAGTACCCCCCACGCAACCCGAGACTTACCAGCGGTGAGGAGTGGGGCCTGCACGTGTGGTGCGGGGGCAGGTCCCAGGGGCTCGGAGGGCAGTGCGGCCCCTCGCTGCGCCCCTTCGCAGACAGGTGCGGCACGCGGCTCTCCACAACCAGCATCCCCAGGCGACTGAACATCTCACTCGGTGCCACTTCGGCCTCGTCCATGTCGTTCAGCAGCACTGCGACGAGAAAAACAAGAATGCTTGAAGGGTTGTGTCCTAGAGACACGGAGACAGAGAACAGAACCCCCATTGCACCACTGTCACTCCCCCAAATTCCCCTTCGCCTTTCGCCTCTCCTGTCGCCACTCACCTGTACTCCTCACCCGTTGGACAAAGTGACCATGCATAACCCTCTACAGTTCTCTTGTTGCATTCTGAACTCTTCTCCCTGTTTCCTCTTCCTCCGTCCAAGGCGCGCACACACACACTCTCTGCCTCACTCACTTACTCACACACACACACACTCAATCTCTCTCTCTCTCTCTCTCTCTCTCTCTCTCTCTCTCTCAACAACAAGCGAAACACACACACATCACACAAACACACACGCACACATACGAGGATGAATTCCGTTCTGCCTTTCACATCGATCGTCATGTCGGGGTTTGTTTGTGCCACTTTGGTTGTGCAAGACTTTGAATGACTATTCTTATGCAATGTTTGGAGTCAACCTTGCAAGGTCACAAGGCACTGTCAAGTCTTTCTGACAGTAGTTTCCAACGAGGCAACACCTGTTTTGAGTCATGCCACGTCCGACCTTCTTTGCCCAGAGGATGGGCGTGTCCATGTGTGTGACAGTGAAGGCAATCCAGTATGTTTATGGCAGGAAGCCCTCAGTGGTGCCCAAGTCCGACACTGGTTTTGGCAGTTCAGGAGTGGACGCAATCGAGTGGTTGACCTTCCCAGGAGAGCCAAAGCCAGAACTGGTAGATCTGCTGCTAACATTGCAAAAATCAGAGGCCTTCTTGATGGGGACAGGAGAATGACAATCACAGCTTTGTCAGTCTCTTCTGGAATACCATGGAGCACATGCAGGAAGATTGTTAGATGGGATTTGCACATGTCAAGGTGTGCAGAAAAGTTCGTGCCACACCACCTTCTGCAAGGCCAAATGCAGGAGCGTTTCAGGATCAGTGCCATGATGTTGCAGAGGATTCGCCTGGAGCCAGATTTCCTTGACTTTGTCATAACTATGGATGAAAGTTGGGTCTATTGTTATGACCCAAAGACCAAGAAGCAATCTACTGTGTGGTTAACTCCAAGTGAACCCCACCCATGGAAACCCTGCCACCCAAGAGCCATTGGGAAACTGTTACTGGTGTCCTTCGATCACAAAGGGATGGTGTACTGGGAACTGATGTGTGGCACTCTGAAAGCTCTGAAATTCGTGGATATTCTGAGCAATCTGAGACATGCCATCTCCAGGAAAAGAGGGAACAAGTATCTGCAGAAATTCACCCTCCACATGGACAATGCGTCCCCACATACTGCACTGGACACAAGGCAGTTCCTCATCCAGTCCAAAACCAAAGTGATGGAGCACCCACCTTATTCACTGGACCTAGCTCCTTCAGATTTTTGGTTCTATCCACGCTTGAAGAAGAACATGAGAGGGAAACACTACCCCAACATCCAGGCCCTCCAGACTGCTGTGGAGACCGAAATAGCTGACATTCCATCATTTGAATTTCATGAGTGCATTCATACTTTGTGGCCAAAAAGATGGGCCAGGTGTGTCAACAGCGAAGGGATGTATTTCGAAGGACTGCAATAATTTTGACAGTCAAGCCTACATTGTGTCTGTGTTATTGTTTACTGTCTCAAGAATGTGGACAGGAGTCGTGCAGACCGGTCAAAACAGCAACATGACGATCGACGTGAAAGGCAGAACGGAATTCATCCTCGTATGCAAGAGTCTCTTTGCGAGCGTTCTGGACCAGTGACTCTTGTCACTTCCTGCCCAATCAATTGACACACTTCTGACAGTGTGGCAGAAGTTCGTGGTCGTTTGACTTCGTGGTGTTCAGCCTTGACAATGTCACGTGAGGTTCAGGCCACATGTACGAAACTGAGAGACCCAAACACACGACACACAGAAGCAGAAGAGCACAACCTGGCACACACACACACACACACACACACACACACACACACACACACACACACACACACACA